>Ga0315899_10002432_pt1 | contig 20642 bp, 16 predicted proteins | sample LakEriMetagenome_2_FD_203518 | JGI IMG/M metagenome (GOLD analysis project Ga0315899, IMG submission 203518) | Freshwater fungal communities from buoy surface, Lake Erie, Ohio, United States - Buoy 4 MA112 | ecosystem: Environmental > Aquatic > Freshwater > Lake | place: USA: Lake Erie, Ohio... | reverse complement strand
CCTCACCCATGCCGCCCGTGCCGCCGTGCAGAATGCCGTCGACACCGAATGGCGCGTGGGGCTCGTGCGCACCTGGCACGACGGAGACTGGCTCGATCTCGCACGCGCCACCGGCGACCGCATCGCCCACATCATCGGTGCACCCGAAGGTTCGCTTGTGGCAGGCGACTCCACTTCTGTCGCGTTGTTCAAGGTGCTCTCGGCGGCCGCCTCACTCAACGCTTCCGCTACCCGGCGGGTTCTCTTGTGCGACATCAACAACTTCCCCACCGATCGCTACGTCGCTCGCAGTGTCGCCGATCTCCACGGTCTCGAGTTCGTCGAACTCGCCGTTCCGGAGATGGCGGCCAGGTTCGGTCCGGACATTGCTGTGATGACGGCGTCGATGATCGACTTCCGCACTGCCGATGTCCACGATGTGGCAGCGGTGACTGCAGCCGCTCATGGCGCGGGAATCCTCGCCGTGTGGGACCTTGCCCACGCAGCTGGAGCGGTGAAATGTGACGTGGCGGCCAACGACATCGACTTTGCCGTGGGCTGTGGCTACAAGTACCTGAACGGAGGCCCCGGCGCTCCGGCCTTCATGTACGCCGCGCCACGACTCGTGAGCCGCGTGACTCAGCCCATCCCGGGTTGGTTCGGCCACGCCGAGCCGTTTGCCTTCGAAGACACTTATCGACCCGCCGAAGGCATCGAACGCTTCTCCAGCGGCACCACCCATGTCTTGTCGATGAAGGCCTTGCATGCGTCGCTCGGGCTCTTCCAGCAGTACAGCGTCGACGACATTCGCTCGACGTGCGTGAAGTTGGGCGACTTCTTCGTGAGGGGCTACGACACGTTTCTGTCGGACAGCGGTTTTGCACTCGGGTCGCGTCGCAACGGCTCGGAGCGCGGCGGTCACGTCGCCCTCCTGCACCCCGAGGCCGAACAGATGACCGAAACGCTGATCGCGAAGGGCCACATCGTCGATTTCCGACCGCCCAACGTCATCCGTGTGGCATTCAGCCCGTTGTATCTGCGATTCGAAGATGTCGCATCGCTGGTGCGCCTGTTGGCCAATCTCTCGTAAGACACCGTTTTCGACCGGTGTAGCGTTGGGCCATGGCAACGATCCTGGCCCACATCACCGTCAATCCCGGAAAAGAGAAAGAGTTCGAAGAGGTACTCGGTCGCCTGTGGCGATCCACCCACGAACTCGAAACCCACGTGCTTCGCTATGAGTACTGGCGGGGCGCGGAACCGAACAAGTACTACGGGTTGTTGTCTTTCGACGACTACAACGGCTTCCTCGAACACCAGACCTCCGAGCACCACGAGACCGATGCCAAGTACCTCACGGGCCTCTTCAGTGATTTCCGGTTGGAGTGGATCGATCCGGTCGGCTCGGCAAGCGAACTTCCGGCCACCGACATGCAGCCGCTGAAGGACGGAGCCGGAGAACTGTGGCAGACCTACCACGCGCGCATGCCTGCCCAGGTGGCCGCGTGGTGGTTGTCGCTGCGCTGAGCACTGTCATCCAAGAGCCGAAAGACTGCGTCACATTCGTTCTCCGCGAATTTGAGAGTCTCAAAATGAAGTGGGATCTGCAGACATCAGGCACAATGTCAGCGTGACGGTTTCCCAGATTTTTGATCCAACCCAATGGGACGACGTCCCTGGTTTCGCCTTTACCGACATCACCTATCACCGGGCCAAAGAGCACGGCACGGTGCGCATCGCCTTCAACCGGCCCGAAGTACGCAACGCGTTTCGTCCGCACACGGTCGACGAGTTGTATCGCGCTCTCGATCATGCACGCCAGTGGAGCGACGTGGGGTGCGTCTTGCTCACCGGCAACGGCCCCTCACCCAAAGATGGCGGGTGGGCATTCTGCAGTGGTGGTGACCAGCGGATTCGTGGTCGGGCCGGATACCAGTACGCCGAGGGAGACAGTCTCGAATCCAGTGATCCGGCAAAGACAGGCCGCTTGCACATTCTCGAAGTGCAGCGTCTCATCCGCTTCATGCCCAAGGTCGTTGTCTGCGTTGTTCCGGGATGGGCAGCCGGCGGCGGGCACAGTCTGCACGTGGTGGCAGACCTCACGTTGGCATCTCGTCAACATGCCCACTTCAAGCAAACCGATGCCGACGTGGCGAGCTTCGACGGCGGTTTCGGCTCTGCCTATCTCGCACGCCAAGTCGGCCAGAAGTTTGCACGCGAGATCTTCTTCCTCGGCCGCGAGTACAGCGCCGAAGAGGCCCACCGCATGGGCATGGTCAATGCCGTGGTCGACCACGAAGAACTCGAGGCAACGGCCCTGCAGTGGGCCAAGGAAATCAACGGCAAGAGCCCCACGGCACAGAGGATGTTGAAGTTCTCGTTCAACCTCATCGACGACGGCCTGGTGGGCCAGCAGGTGTTTGCCGGTGAAGCCACGCGCCTGGCCTACATGACCGATGAAGCCGTGGAGGGACGCAACTCGTTCCTCGAAAAGCGCGACCCCGACTGGTCGCCGTTTCCTTGGTACTACTAGTGACGTCGCCGATGGTGTCGCTGTTGCACATCGCACCTATTCGACACAGTTGATCAGGCACAGATGATCCGGCACGCAGCCAGCGCCGACGACCCGGCCTTGGCCCCATTCCGCTACCGCGAGCGACAACTCAATACTCGGTTGCACCGTCGCGGAGAACGCGACGATGCTCAGTTCATTGCCGAAGGCGACTTGGTGGTGGGGCGCGCCATTGTGGCCGGGCACGTTCCGGATGTGATCCTGTGCGACCCGTCAATGCTGCACACCTTGGCACCGCACGAAACGATCCTTGCCACAACCGACATTGTCACTGCCGACGAAGCCGTGCGACGCCAAGCCACCGGACTCGCCGTGGCCCTTGGCGTTGTCGGGCTGTTCCCGAAGAGCCCGACGCTCCCCCTGCTCGACCTCATCGCAACCAGCAACCGGCTCGTCGTTCTCTCGCAAGTGGACAATCCCACCAACGTCGGCGCCATCGTTCGCAGCGCGGCGGCATTCGGGTTCACCGGCCTTGTACTCGATCAGGATTCCTCGGATCCGTTTGCGCGACGCGCCCTGCGGGTAGCCATGGGCACAACTTTCACCATGGGCATCTCGCGCGTCACCGATCTTGCCGATGCTCTCGAGAATCTTCACGCCGCCGGGTTTGCCACCCACTCGCTCACGCCGTCACAGGATGCGACGCCGATCGACGATCTGCCCGCGGCTCACGAAAAAATCGCATTGATCCTCGGATCAGAACGTCACGGGCTTTCGAATCAGGTGATGTGTGCCAGCACCCACAAGGTTCGCATCCCCATGGCCAGTGGCGTCGACTCGCTGAACGTGGCCGCGGCGGCAGCCGTGGCCTGTTACGGATTGACCAGACGCAACGGTTGATCGTTGCGCAGGTGCTCGGCTGCTTTCACGAAGTAGTCGGTGAACTTGGCGCGTATCTCATCGTCGGTGACCAACTCGTTGACTGCACTCAACATGCACACCAGCCAGTGGTCGCGCTCGAGTGGCGTGATGCGATAGGGCATGTGCCGTGCCCGCAACATCGGGTGGCCACGCTCTTCGTTGTACGTGTGGGGTCCGCCCCAATACTGGGCCAGGAACAGCGCCAAGCGTCGCGAGGCCGCCGTCAGGTCATCGGGTTCGGGGTACAAGGGCAAGAGCACGGCATCACTCTGAACCTGCACGTAAAAAGCGTCGGCCAGCCGCTGGAAGAACTCCATGCCTCCCACCGCGTCGTACACGGTGGGTTCTGTGTCGTTGCTCACGAGAACTGCGGGTCTTCCCAATCGGGGAAGATTTGGGGCAATCCTTCGCTGACCTTGTCGGGGAACACGGCGGGTCGCTTTTCGAGAAAACTGGTGACGCCTTCGCTGGCATCGGCGCTTCGGCCGCGGGCCTGGATCCCGCGGCTGTCGACACGGTGCGCCTCCATCGGATGATCTGCACCCAACATGCGCCACATCATCTGTCGCGACAACGCAACCGACACCGGAGCCGTGTTGTCGGCGATCTCACGGGCGAGTTTCACTGCCGCGGGCAACAACTCGTCGGGTTCGTGGACGCTGCGCACCAGTCCACCCTCGAGTGCTTCGTTGGCAGTGAAGATCCGGCCCGAGTAGACCCACTCGGCTGCTTGGGAGATTCCCACCAGACGCGGCAAGAACCACGACGACGCGGCTTCGGGCACAATGCCCCGACGAGCAAACACGAAACCGAACTTGGCCGAGGTGCTGGCGAGGCGAATGTCCATGGGCAGTGTCATGGTGATGCCCACACCCACAGCGGGGCCGTTGATTGCCGCAATGACCGGCTTTTTGCACTCGAACACACGCAACGACACCAGGCCTCCTCCGTCGCGCACGATGCCGGTCTTGTCGGTGATGTCGCTGCCACCCTTGGCAAATGTGCTGCCTCCGGCACTGAGGTCTGCACCGGCGCAGAACCCGCGACCGGCACCCGTGATGATGGCCACACGAATCTCGTCGTTCGAGTCGATCTCGTCGAAGGCCGCTTGCAGGTCGCGTGCCATCTGGTTGGTGAAGGCGTTGAGGGCATCGGGTCGGTTGAGCGTGACGGTGGCGATGCCATCGGCAACGTCGAAGAGAATGTCGGTGTAGGCCATGGACCCTTTTCTAGTTCACGGCCTGGTTGACGGCCTGATTCACGGTCTAGACATCCAGGAAGCGGCTGGCCGCAATACCCGAGCCGATGGCGCCGGCCAGTGCCCCAATGGCGAGAAGCAGGAGCATCACGCCCGATACGTAACCCGACGGCACGACGAGCGAGCTGACCCCGGTGCCGGGCTTGAAACCGGCCACGCCGCTTTCCCAGGCGCGATTCAGACCCCACAGCCCACCACACGAGATCACCCCGCCGATGAGGCCGTGCAAAAGACCTTCGAGCATGAAAGGAACACGAATGAACCAGTTGGTGGCACCCACCAGCTTCATCACTTCGATCTCACGCCGACGGGCGAACATGGCAGTACGGATGGTGTTCCAGATCAGGGTCACCGCAACGGCCAACAACACGAGCGACATCACGATGGTGACGGTGCGCACGAAACCGGAAAGGGTGGAGATCACCTCGAACTCGTCTTCGGCAAGGCTGACACCCTCGACCTTGGGCAACGTGCGGTACTGGTCGCCCAAGCTGCGCAGCAGTGCCGCGTCGTCGGTGAGCGGCACCACCTTGAACTGTGTGGGAATCGTTTCGGGTGTGAGCAGGCTGAGCATGGTGGGATCGCCGGCGAAAAGTTGTTGGGCTTCGGCGTAGCTCTGCGCCTTGTCGAGATAGCGCAGTGCCTCGACATCGATGACGTTGGGTTGGGCCTTGATGGTGGACTCGACGAAGGAGATGTTCTCGGCGCTGGCGTCGGAGGACATGAAGACGATCATCTGAACGTCGCCCTTCCAGCGCACCAGCAGGTTGTCGAAGCCCCGCTGGATGAGGAACGTGGTTCCCACCAACAACAGCGACACCGCGGAAGTCAGCACTGCGGCGGCGGTGAGTGTGAGATTGCGCCGGAAACTGGCCCATGTCTCTCGGAAGGCGTACGCGACTCGTGAGAGCATTATTCGTACACCCCTCGCTCTTGGTCGCGCACGAGCACGCCACGATCCAACTGGATCACGCGCTTGCGCATCAGGTTCACCATGCGGTGGTCGTGGGTGGCCATGACCACCGTGGTTCCGCTGCGGTTGATGGCATCGAGAAGTTGCATGATGCCTTCTCCCGTTGCTGGGTCGAGATTTCCGGTGGGTTCATCGGCCAACATGATGAGGGGCCTGTTGACGAACGCCCGCGCGATGGACACACGCTGCTGTTCACCTCCCGACAACTGGTCAGGGAAACGGTCTTCTTTGTCGGCCAGACCCACGAGTTCGAGAACGGCCGGCACCTGCTGGCGGATGACGTGTCGGGGCTTTCCGATGACTTCGAGCGCAAATGCCACGTTCTCGAACACGGTCTTGCTGGACAACAATTTGTAGTCCTGGAAGACATTTCCCATGCCACGACGAAGGAAAGGGACTCGCGAGTCGGGCAGTTCGTTGATGTTGCGTCCCGCGATCCACACGTCGCCCCGCTCGGGGCGCTCCTGTCGGTTCATCAGCCTCAGAAGCGTCGACTTTCCGGAGCCGGAGGGACCCACGAGGAAGACAAAGTCACCCTTGCCGATGTCGAAACTCACATCGCGCACGGCAACGGTGTCTTCACCGTAAATCTTGGTCACGTTGTCGAGACGGATCATGACGTGGAGAACCTACCAGTGGAAGTTGGTTATTTTCCGTCGGTTTCGGTAGCCCGGCGATAACGCAGGAAACCTTCCATGAATTCGTCCAAATCGCCGTCGAGAACGGCGGAAACGTTGCCATCTTCCACTTCGGTGCGCAGATCCTTGACCATCTGATACGGCTGCATCACGTACGAACGAATCTGACTCCCCCAGCCGACTTGCGCCGGCTTGCCAGCGAGACGGTCTCGTTCCGCGGCGTGTTCTTCTTCGACTTTTGCGGCAATCATCGCCTTCAAACGATTCATCGCCTTTTCGCGGTTCTGCAACTGGCTGCGTTCCTCCTGGGAAGAAGAAACGAGACCAGTGGGCTCGTGAATGAGGCGCACTGCCGACGATGTCTTGTTGACGTGCTGCCCGCCGGCACCCGACGCACGGAAGACTTCCATGCGAATTTCCGACTCGTTCACGTCGACATTCGGTGCGTCCATCACGGGCCACACCTGAACCGACGCAAAGCTGGTTTGGCGGCGACCCTGGTTGTCGAACGGGCTGATGCGCACGAGACGGTGCGTCCCGCGCTCGGATGTCATGAGGCCGTAGGCGTACCTACCATGAATCGTGAAGTCAGCCGAGAGGATTCCTGCTTCCGTTCCCTCGGACACACCCTCGACCTCCACGGTGAAACCTCGCCGCTCGGCCCAACGTGTGTACATACGCAACAGGATTTCCGACCAGTCCTGTGCATCAACGCCACCATCCTTGGCATTGATCTGCACGATGCAATCGGCTTCGTCGTGTTCACCCGTGAAGAGACTGCGCATCTCGAGACCGTTCAGCTGTCGGGCGACCTTGTCGATACCTTCCTGCAGTTCGGGCTCTTGGCTCTCGTCGTCGAACTCGCGAGCCAACTCGTGCAGAACCTCGATGTCGTCGACGGTGGAGCTCAGGGAGTTGTACTCGTCGATGTCGGCCTTGACATTGGCGTACTCGGCATTGACGCGCTTGGCCTGCTCTTGGTCGTCCCACAGATCCGGTCGCGACACTTCCACTTCCAACTCCGAGAGACGCGCACGATTCTGTTCGATCTTGAGGTACGTGGCAGCGTCGGCAAGTCGCTGACGGAGTTGACGAATGTCGTCGGAAAAGTCACGCATGATGTGGGTGCGGGCTCAGGCGCCGCGACCGTGGCACATTTTGAACTTCTTGCCAGAACCACACGGACACGCGGCATTGCGCGGGGTCTTGTCGAACTCGCTCTTCACCACCGGCGTGTTGGACGGCTGCGATGCAGGCGCCACCGCTTCGGGGGGCAGTTCGCCGTCGGCAACTGCCGCGGCCGCGGCCACTTCGAATCCGCTGGTTTCGACATTGTCGGACGAGAGCTGCTGGATGTTCTGCAACCCACCCATGAGACCGGAAGGGGTGATTTCCTTGGCCGCGTCGTCCTGCACCACCTGTACGTGCATCACATACTTGACGAAATCCTGGGCGATTCCCTTCATGAGAGTTCCGAACATCTCGTAGCCCTCGCGCTGCCACTCGGTGAGCGGATCCTTCTGGCCCACGGCACGCAGGTTGATTCCCTCTTGGAGGTAATCCATTTCCTCGAGGTGTTCGCGCCAACGCTGATCGATGATGCGCAACATCACCTGACGTTCGATTTCGCGCATCACGCTCTCGCCCAACTCGGCTTCGCGCTTGGCGTAGAAAGCGGCGGCATCGGCCATGACGATCTCGTAGATCTCGTTGGTGGAGTCTGCGTTGGCAAAGGATTCGGGGTTGAGCGTGGTGGGCCAGAACGAGACGAGTTCGCGGGCCAAACCCTCGAGATCCCACTCGTCGTCGGCTTCGGAGACGCAGTACGACTCGATCAGAGCGTTGACGGCATCGGCCAGATACTCCATGGCCGGTGAACGAAGGTCGAGGCCTTCGAGAATCTGGTCGCGGCGCTGGTAGATGACCTTGCGCTGCTCGTTCATCACCTCGTCGTATTTGAGAACGTTCTTGCGGATTTCGCCGTTGCGTTGCTCGACCGTGCTTTGCGCACGCTCGATGGCCTTGGTGACCATCTTGGCTTCGATGGCCTCGTCGTCGGGAAGGGCGCGAGACATCACCCAACTCAACGCACCGGTGGCAAAAAGGCGCATGAGTTCGTCGTCGAGGGAGAGATAGAAACGGCTCTCGCCCGGATCACCCTGACGTCCGGCGCGTCCACGCAACTGGTTGTCGATGCGGCGGCTCTCGTGGCGCTCGGTACCGAGCACGTAGAGACCACCCAACTGGCGAACCTCGTCACCCTCTGCGGCGCACGTCACCTTCAACTCGGCAAGCAGCTCTGCGTAACGGGCCTGGGCCGCACGGCGGGACTCTTGGTATTCCTCGGGCATCTGCGCCAGGGGAACAGGCAACGCGAACTCGTCGACAAGAGTTTCGGCCGAGAACCCTTCGGCCAGAACGGCTTGGCGAGCGAGGCCTTCGGGATTGCCACCCAAGAGGATGTCCACGCCACGACCAGCCATGTTGGTGGCCACGGTGACTGCGTGCAGGCGACCCGCCTGCGTGACGATCTGCGCCTCGCGCGTGTGCTGCTTGGCGTTCAGCACCTCGTGGTCGATGCCGTTCTTCTGCAACAGACGCGAGAGATACTCGCTCTTTTCCACGCTGACAGTACCCACGAGCACGGGCTGGCCGGCCTTGTACTTCTCGGCGATGTCGGCAACCACGGCATCGAACTTCGCCACTTCGGACTTGTAGATGAGATCCGCTTGGTCGGCGCGAACGATGGGCTTGTTGGTGGGAATCGGCACAACGGCGAGTCCGTAGGTGTTGACCAACTCGGCGGCCTCGGTCTGGGCGGTACCCGTCATTCCCGCCAACTTGTCGTACATACGGAAGTAGTTCTGCAGGGTGATGGTGGCGAGAGTTTGATTCTCCTCCTTGATACGAACGCCTTCTTTGGCCTCGACAGCCTGGTGAATACCTTCGCTCCAGCGGCGACCCTCGAGGATGCGTCCAGTGAACTCGTCGACGATCTTCACCTCGCCGGACTGGATGATGTAGTCCTTGTCGCGCTTGTAGAGCTCTTTTGCACGCAACGCCACCTGGAGTTGGTGCACCAAGTTCTGCTGGACGCCGTCGTAAAGGTTGCCGATGCCCAACTGTTGTTCGACTTTTTCGATTCCGGCCTCGGTGGGAACCACGGTTCTTTTGTCTTCTTCGACTTCGTAGTCGAGGTCGCGCGTGAGCGAACGTGCGATGGAGGCAAAGCGGTAGTAGAGCTTGGCGGCATCGGCCAGACGCCCCGAAATGATGAGCGGCGTGCGCGCTTCGTCGATGAGGATGGAGTCGACTTCGTCGACGATGGCGAAGTTGTGCCCTCGCTGGACTTTTTCTTCGAGCGATCCCGCCATGTTGTCGCGGAGGTAGTCGAAGCCGAACTCGTTGTTGGTGCCGTAGGTGATGTCGCAGCCGTAGTCCTCGCGCTTCTGCGCCGGACGTTCGCGGAATCCGGGGATCACCAAGCCGACATCGAGTCCGAGCCACCGGTGCACCCGGCCCATCCACTCGGAGTCGCGCCGCGCCAGATAGTCATTGACGGTGACCAAGTGGACGCCCTTGCCGGACAGTCCATTGAGGTAGGCCGGCAACGTGGACACCAAGGTCTTGCCTTCGCCGGTCTTCATTTCGGCAACCCAACCGAAGTGCAGCGCCGCGCCACCCAGCATCTGAACGTCGTAGTGGCGCTGACCGAGGACACGCTTGCCGGCCTCGCGCATGACGGCGAAGGCTTCGACAAGAAGGTCATCGAGCGACTCTCCCCGCTCGATGCGGGCGCGGAACTCATCGGTCTTGCCGCGCAGTGCGTCGTCGGACAGGGCCACGGTGGATGCTTCGAGGGCGTTGATCTCGGGAACGAGGCCCTCGAGGGCCTTCACTTTCTTGCCTTCACCAGCTCTGAGAACGCGATCGAGAATGCCCATGCGGTGTCGAATGCTACCGGCTATGGGGTGGCCGCGACCGCCCAGCATTCCACCAAATCCGCGCCAACACTGCGAAAAGCGCGTCGTGCCGCCCGCAAAGTGGATCCTGTCGTGGTGACGTCATCGATCACCAAGATGCGCGCCCCTTCCGCTGCGGGGTGTGCCACAAATGTGGGACCACTCAGTCGCTCACTCCGACTCCGTCCCGTCTGGGTCACGGTTCCCCGCCTGCGCAGCAAAGGCCGCACCGGCACGTCCACCAATCGGCCTGTGTGACGCGCAATGAGTTCTGCGTGATCCATGCCCCGTCGCCGCCGATGTTCGCCCGTGGTGGGCGCCCATGTCACCACGTCGAACGCGTCGGCGATGTCGACGAGGTCACCGAACTCTTCGATCAGCGCACCAACGAGCACTTCGGCGAGTTGAGCGGCCAACCTGCGCTTGTTTCGGTACTTCAATGCAACGATCGCGTCCTTCACCTCGCCTTCGAAACTGCATGCGGCGCGTACTTGGTGTGGCAGGTGATACCGAGAAACACGACGACGACGCAACGTGGAAAAAGACGAGGGCACACACCCGTGTGTGCATTACGGTGGCGCGGTGGCCCCTTCCGTGACTCGCCGTCCACTACGCGAGCGTTTTGTCGAACGATTCCTGCGTTGTGCTGCGGGTCTCTTTTGCTTCGGAGCCGGCATCGCCTGTTTCGTCCACAGCGACCTCGGAGTACCCCCTTGGGACGTCTTTCATCAGGGCATCTCGAAGCTCACGGACCTTCAGTTGGGCACCGTGATCGTCATCGCAGGTGTGGGCGTGTTGTTGCTCTGGATTCCGCTTCGTCTGAAGCCGGGCCTCGGCACCATCATGAATGCCGTCCAGATCGGCCTCGTGGTGAACGTGATGGAAGAAGTGTTTCCCGACAGCAAGATGCTGGTCGCACGTGTCGCCTACCTGGCGGCGGGGATGCTCTTCATTGCCTTCGGTTCGGGTCTCTACATCGGCGCCGAACTGGGCGTCGGACCACGCGACGGTCTGATGACCGGCATCAACGCCAGGTTCGGCGTGTCCATTCGTCTCGCACGCACCAGCGTGGAGATCGTGGTGATGATTGTCGGGATCTTCCTCGGCGGCACCATCGGTCTCGGTACGTTCGTCTTCGCACTGGGCATCGGCCCACTGGTGCAAATCGCCATGAAGGCCCTGCGCATGCCCCCGTCGCTCACCGAAGCGACGACGGGGGAAGCGCTGGAAACCTGAGCCGCACTCAGTAGCGGTAGTGCTCGGGCTTGAACGGACCCGAAGGTTCGATGCCGAGATAGTCCGACTGTTCGTCGGTGAGTTTGGTGAGCACGACGCCCAGTGCCTCGAGATGCATCAAGGCAACCTTTTCGTCGAGATGCTTGGGCAACACGTACACACCCACCGGGTACTTGGCGGTGTTGTTGAACAGTTCGATCTGGGCGATGACCTGGTTGGCGAACGAGCAACTCATCACGAAACTGGGATGTCCAGTGGCGCAACCGAGGTTGACCAAACGGCCCTCGGCCAGAACGATCACTGAATGTCCGTCTTGGAACGTCCACAGGTCGGTACCTGGCTTCAGTTCGTCGCGCACTGCGCCACTGCGAGCCAACCCGGCCATGTCGATTTCGTTGTCGAAGTGTCCGATGTTGCACACGATGCCGTTGTGCTTCATCTTGGCCATGTGGTCGACGGTCACGATGGCTTCGTTGCCGGTGGCAGTGACCACGATGTCCACGTCGCCGATGACGTTCTCGAGCGTGTCGACCTGATAGCCCTCCATCGCCGCCTGCAGGGCGTTGATGGGGTCGATTTCGGTGACGATGACGCGTGCGCCCTGACCGCGAAGGCTCTGCGCGCAACCCTTGCCCACGTCGCCGTAGCCGCACACCACTGCCAACTTGCCCGCGATCATCACGTCGGTGGCGCGGTTGATGGCATCGATCAACGAGTGACGGCAGCCGTACAGGTTGTCGAACTTGCTCTTGGTGACGCTGTCGTTCACGTTGATGGCGGGGAACAACAACTCGTTGCGCTCGGCCATCTTGTAGAGACGCTTGACGCCGGTGGTGGTCTCTTCGGTCACACCCTTGATCTGGGCGGCCATGCGGGTCCACTTCTGCGGTTCGGTCTTCAGCGTGCGCTGCAGCAGACCGAGCACGATGGCCAGTTCAGGATTTCCCGCACTGGTGGGGTCGGGAACTTCGCCCGACTTTTCGTACTCGACACCCTTGTGCAGCAGCAACGTGGCGTCGCCACCGTCGTCGAGAATCATGTTGGCACCGTCGCCGTCTGGCCAGGTCATCATCTGGTCGGTGCACCACCAGTACTCCTCGAGTGTTTCGCCCTTCCATGCAAACACCGGCACACCTTGGGGGTTGTCGATGGTGCCGTTGGGGCCCACAACAACGGCGGCCGCTGCGTGATCTTGCGTGGAGAAGATGTTGCAGCTTGCCCAGCGAACCTCGGCACCGAGTTCCACCAACGTCTCGATGAGCACTGCGGTCTGGATGGTCATGTGCAGCGAACCGGAGATACGACAGCCGGCCAGTGGCTTGGACGGACCGTATTCCTTGCGCAACGCGCGAAGGCCGGGCATCTCGTGTTCGGCAAGGTGGATCTCCTTGCGGCCGAACGGAGCAAGTGAGAGATCTGCGACGCGGTAGTCCTTGCGCGCAGCCATTGAGTTGGCGGACGTTGAAGTGACAGACATGGTGGAGCCTTTCGATTGGCAGTGAAGTTCTCGGGCTGGGGCCTGCTGGCTCCGGTCTGTCAGCCCGTACGCAAATGAATCTAGCGGGCGGCGAAAGTCGGCGGGATCTTTTCCGCCTCGACACGGGCCATGATCCGCTCGTGTTCAGCCGCGTCACAGGCGCGTGCTTCGTCGATCAACATCACCGGAATGCCATCGCGCACTTCGTAGGCACGCTGCAAACGGGGGTTGTACAACAGTTCTTCGTCAGCGAGGTAGTAGAGCGGCCCCTTGTCTTGCGGGCAGGCCAAGATGTCGAGCAACTTGGGGTCGAGGGTCATGGGCCCTGATGAAGCGGAAGACGAAGACGACGACATGGGTGCGACGCTAGCCCGCCGTGATGATGGCCAGCACCTCGGCCACGTGGTTGTCGCACTCTTCGCGCGACGGCGCCTCGAGATTGAGACGCAACAGCGGCTCGGTGTTGGAAGGCCGGACGTTGAACCACCATTTTCCGCAGTCAACGGTGAGGCCATCGAGACGGTCTTGGGCGTGATCGGAGAACTTGCGGGAAATCTCGTCGATCACGGCAAGAGGGCTGTCCACCTGCGTGTTGATCTCGCCGCTGGCCTCGTAACGTTCGAAGGGCTTGCGCACCTCGGACAGCTTCTGGCCCGTACGACTCAACTCGTTGATCACGAACATCGCGGCAATGAGACCACTGTCGGCGCGGAAGTTGTCGAGGAAGTAGTAGTGCGCGGAGTGTTCACCACCGAAGACAGCGCCAGTTTCGGCCATCATCTGCTTGATGTAGCTGTGACCCACCTTCGACCTGATGGGTTCTCCCCCGTTTTCGCGAATCACTTCAGAGACCGTGCGCGAACAGATGAGGTTGTGGATGATCTTTGCACCGGGGTTGGTGCGCAACACCGCAGCGGCCAACAACGCAGTTGTGGTGCTGCCCGACAGACCCTTGCCGAGTTCGTCGACCACGAAGACACGATCAGCGTCTCCGTCGAAGGCAAGGCCAAGATCGAAACCCCCGGCGACCACACGTGCCTGCAGGTCCCTCTGGTTGGCCGGCTGGATGGGATCAGCCGGATGATTGGGGAATGTTCCGTCGAGTTCGCCGTACATCACCTCGAGATCCAACTGCGCAAGACGCTGGAACACCGCCGGCACCACGAGACCACCCATGCCATTCGCCGTGTCGGCCACAACACGCAACGGTCGCAACTGATCGAGGTCGACAAAGCCCACAACGTGATCGGCGAATGCATCGAGCACGTTCTGTTGTGTGATCGTGCCCTTTGCGGCAACCGATGCCGTGGCCGAGGACATCTCCTTGGCGGCTCGCGCCTGGATGTCGGCCAAACCGGTGTCGACACCGACCGGGCGTGCTCCGGACAGGCAGAATTTGATGCCGTTGTACTGGGCAGGATTGTGCGATGCAGTGAACATTGCGCCGGGCGCATCAAGTGCACCAGCCGCGTAATACAACATGTCGGTGCTGGCAAGACCCAGGTCCACCACGTTCACTCCGCGCGACGTGACTCCCTCGGCGAACGCCGCGGCAAGATCCACGCCGGAGGGCCGCATGTCGCGCGCCACCAATACGCGAGATGCTCCCGCGAATTCGGCGAACGCAACTCCCACGGCTCGGGCGATGTCGGTGTTGAACTGCTCGGGAACGGTGCCGCGTACGTCGTACGCCTTGAAAATCGCAGAGAGTTGAAGATCGATGTCAGATGCAGTCATGAGTGAACTTCACGCTAGTGGCGTGTCGGCGACCGGGTAGCGATACGGCCCCTTGCGCCACCAGTACACAACTACCACGATGCCAATCAACGTGAGCAAGTACGCAATCTTGTCGATACCCGATGAGCCGTATGTCAAAGTGATGTCGTTTTCGGTGGGGATCACCACCATCATGTTCGGTGCGGCGCGATACGGACCTTCGGCCCCATCCACTTTCCAGTTCGGGAAGAAACTGACGCGAACGAGAATCGGAACTCCTACTTTGTCGACGCTGAACGACACCGAGTTCTGCGTATGACGTACCTTCGTCACGTTCACTTTCGGAAGGTCCACCACTTCGATGTCGTTCACCGGAACCACGATGTCGACACTCCGACTGGGATCACCAGGCTCACCGACGCGCCGTTCGAGGTCGACCTCGACGTCGATCCGTTGCCACTCGTCCGGACCGGCGTCGACCGGCGTAGCGGCCCACTCGTCGGCACGTTGCAGCCAACTGGATCCCATCTCGAGCCACCGCTCACGCTGATCGCCCGCACGTTCGTTGACCACCACAGGTTGCGTGGCCATGGGAACGACCCAGTCACTGCCAGCCACCTCGTACACCACCCATGGTCCGGATCGCGCAACTTCGGTGAGTTCAGGTTGCTTCGACGCGGAGTCGATGGCCTCTGGGGTGAAGCCCATGTAGTACCGCACGCCCAGTTCCTGCAGATAGCGCACACCCAACTCTGCATTGTTGTTGTCGTAGCGCAGTTCCCGAACGGGGTTGCTGCTCTGCTTCGACATGGCCGCCGCGGAAATGAAGTGATACGGCGTGGTTCCGGCCGCCTCGAAGAACAGTCCTTCTTGTGAACCGATGCAGCCATCCGTCCAGAACGGCAACAACATGAGCGCCATCGTGGTGCCGTATTTGTTGAGGTCGCCGTTGTTCTCCCACAGTGCCCGGCCACAACCGTGGTCGGGATTCTCGCCGAGCGTCTTCATGGTCTGGACAATGCCGTGATACTCGCCGTAGGCCGGCTTGCCTTCGTATCCCTCGAAGTTCCACCGCGCCCAGCCGTCGACGAAGGCGTTGTTGTCGGCCTTGGCGCGGAACGGACCCCATGCATATTCCGACGAGCCGTCGGACCCCGTGATCACCGACCCGAGTGGAAGCTCTTGGAAACGGAAACCGATCACGCACAGCACCGAGATGGCTGACACCCAGAGAACTGCATTGTTGGCAACGGCGGCCGCAGTCGACTGGCGGGGTTGATCTGCGTTCACCCCACGATCAAAGAGGGACAACCGCACGACAGCGCGAACCACCGCGTGGATGCCGATGGCCACCAACAAATAGCGGCAAAGAAAGAGGAACGGAAGGATCCGCGGGTTCCAGAGAAGACCGATCACGGGCAGGCTGTCCCGTGCGACGTACACACCGATGAACAAGATGACCACCATGACACCTAGCCACACGCCCACCAACTTGCGGCGCGCCAACGACGACGCAAATCCGATGATGGCAAACACCATGATGAAGATGTCCCAGAAAGCCGTCAGTGGGAAATACATGTCCCAGAACGAGTCGCTGGCACCACTTGGCCGCGGTTCGTACTTCATGTCTGTCATGTACTTGTGTGCCGTGAGAAACGGCAGCACCCAGAACGCAGACAACAACACTGCGGCGGCAAGTGTGGTGACACCGAAGTACAGCCGCTTCTTGTTCTGGTAGAGCAACACCATGACGGCCGCTCCGCCGAATACGAAAATCAAGACGATTCCGTGGGACAGAGCCGAGAGAGCAATCAACACTGCCGCTGTCGTTCGCTTGGTGCCGTCCTCCAGGCCCCGGGCCAGGTACCCGAGGCCCAGCACGCCGAAGGCCAACGACACCGAGAACGAAAACTCCCCTGCCATGGTGCTGGCGATGTTGCCGCCATAGATGGTGAAACTCTCGTCGTACAAGAAAATGGTTGCCGCAATGGCGAACATCTCGGGCATCGGGTACTTGAATCGCGCGAGTCGGCCGAAAGCCCAAGCGCACAGCGGCAAAGCGATGATTCCACTGACAGCGACGATCTTGAAGGCAATCCCGTACGGAAGGATCACGTCGAGCAACAGAATGAACAGCGCCGGAACCACCATGTAAAAGCGGTACATCGGCAGCCCCGAATACCAGTCCATCGACCAGCCCGAAAGGCGGAAGTTGTTGAGCAGGTTGTCGCGCAGAAACGCCGGGCCCCACACGTGGGCGCCCATGTCGCCACCCGTGGGAGTGTTGTTGCGGAAAATCAACGAAGGATGCAGGGTGGCGAAGAGAAAGAGCATCGCGCCGCCCACGATCACGATCGTGGAGAAAAGCTGCAACGACGGAAACGTTCGCGCGGGCGGCTCTGCCGACGACACTCCACTCACCGGCGTGGCATCGTCCACCGAATCCGTTTCAACTTGCGTTTCGATGATGGAAGGGTCGTCCATGATGCCTTCATTGTGTCATGCGGCGCTCGAGAACACCGTGAGACGACTTGCGATCAGCTCAGCGCAACCAGAAGCAAACCCGTGGCATTGAAAGCCATGTGGGCGACGATCGGGAGTCCCAGCCGACCGGTGAAGTGGAAACACAGCCCCAGCACCACGGCGAACGCGAAGAGCCCCGGATACTCGACCGGGGTGAGGTGTACGGCTGTGAACCACACCGCGGCCAGAAGCAATGCAAGACCGTCGCTCAGCCTGCTGCGCAATGTTCCGTGGATGAAACCCCGGTACACCAGTTCTTCGACCAACGGGGCGCCCACAACAACAACGAGCACCAGGACAACGATCCAACCTCCATTGGCGCGGTCGTACAGATCGCGTGCTCTTTCTTCGATCTCGGTGGACGAGAACGTGTCGGGGAAAATCGCCCGCAGGGGCCAGTACACCAGGTTCACCAACACCAACTGCGATGCAACGCCGATCGGAACGCCGAGTGCATCGGACGGCCGAAATCGCACGGCGTAGTCGGCGGAAAAACTGGCCGAGCCGAATCGCGTGGAGAGAAGCGCCAAGAGCACGACAAAAGGTGTCCACAGCGCCAAAGCAGACAGACCCAGAACCCACATCGGTTCTTCACCGGATTGCGTGTTGGCGATCGAAGCAATGAGGCCACTCAGAATGTTGGCAACCAGGTAGGCACCCATCCACCCGAAAATGACCATCGAGACGGAGTACCGCGACTCGGTGCCGCGGTAGTCACTGGAACGTTGCGGTCGAGACCTATCCCGCAAGACGGTTGGGGAACACGCTCGGGAACAGACTGGGAACCTCTGCGTAAACGGGCAAACGGCGATCTTCGAGTCTCCAGCCAGACGGCACGGTGAGGCGTTCGGCATGACGGTCGCACAGATCGTACGAATGCGGATCGCGCTCACGAGTCAACGTGTCCAACCATGCCACGGAACGACTGTACTGATAGGTCAAAGTGACAGTTGCGGTCGATGTACAACCAGTTCGAGAGCAGTGGCGCGACATGCCGCAACGCTAATCAAGGCGTTTTCCGAGGTGGGGGATACATGGTGAGCCGATCACCTTTAGCATGGCGACATGAACGCCCTGCCGCCGCCCCCTCCGCCGCCGAGTTCTGGAAACACTCCGCAACGCTCCCCCAAGGGTTCGCGCCCGAAGATGCCATTCGGCAAGCGTGGCGCTTCGGGACAACCAAGCTCCGGACAAACGGGCAAAGCACCGGGCATGCCCGGCAAAGATGGTCAGCCGGGTCGTCAACAGTTGCCCAAGTGGGCCATTTGGTTGATTGCCGCTTTCGCCATCTTGCTCATCGTTGGCCCACGCCTGTGGCCCACAACCGGAGCCGACGAGTTGACCTACACCGAGTTCCTCGCCCTCGTCGACGACGGCAAAGTCGACAAGGTCTCCATCAACAACGCCACCAATGAAGTTTCCGGCACTCTGAACAACGGCCGTGAGTTCACCACCACCGGAGCCCCTCTGTTGAGTGACGCCGACGAACAGCTGCTGAAGCAAAAGGGCGTCGACTACAACTACAACACCCCACAACCCAACTGGTTCACCAGCTTGCTCCCCATCTTCCTGCCCTTCCTCTTGATCGTGGGCTTCTTCGTGTGGATGCAGCGCCGCGCCATGGGTCAGGCCGGCAACATCATGTCGATCGGTCGCAGCCGCGCCAAGACATACAACGCAGACAAACCCTCCACCACGTTCGCCGACGTCGCCGGCTACGACGGCGTCAAGATGGAAATCAAAGAGGTCGTCGACTTCCTGCGGATGCCCGAGCAGTTCAAGGAGATCGGCGCACGCGTACCGAAGGGCATCCTCCTCGTGGGGCCTCCCGGAACAGGCAAGACACTCTTCGCCCGCGCCGTTGCCGGTGAAGCTGGCGTTGGATTCCTGTCGGTCACCGGCTCGGACTTCATGGAAATGTTCGTGGGCGTCGGCGCAAGCCGCGTGCGCGACTTGTTCCAGCAGGCACGCAAAATGGGTCGCGCCATCATTTTCATCGACGAAATCGACTCGATCGGCCGCAAGCGTGGCGCCGGGCTCGGTGGCGGACACGACGAGCGTGAGCAGACCCTCAACCAGATGCTGGCCGAGATGGACGGCTTCGAAACCAGCGAAGGCATCGTCATCATGGCGGCCACCAACCGCCCCGACATTCTCGATCCTGCTCTCTTGCGCCCCGGTCGATTCGACCGCCAGATCGTGGTGCCACTTCCCGAGTACGAAGAACGTTTGGCGATTCTGAAGGTGCACTCACGGGACAAGCGCATGGGAACCGATGTCGATCTCGACACCATGGCACGCGCCACTCCCGGTATGAGCGGTGCCGATCTCGCCAACCTCGTCAACGAGGCCGCGCTCTACGCAGTGCGCCGAGGCTCGAAGCAAATCGAGCGCATCGACTTCGAAAATGCCCGCGACCGTGTGGTGATGGGCGCACGCCGTGAGAGCCTGGTCCTCTCAGGCGAGGAAAAGCGCGCCACCGCCTACCACGAGGGCGGGCACGCGGTTCTCGCCAGCGTGTTGCCGCACAGTGACCCGCTCCACAAGGTCACCATCCTGCCCCGCGGCATGGCACTGGGCGTCACGTGGAGCCTCCCCGAAGAGCGCCACACGTACTCGAAGGAATACTTCGAAGACGTGATCTGCAAGGCCATGGGCGGACGAGTGGCCGAGATGATCGTGTTCGGCCATCTGAACAGCGGTGCCGCCAACGACCTCGAACAGGCAACGTCCATTGCACGGCGCATGGTGCGCGAATGGGGAATGAGCAAGGAAGTCGGACCCATGGCATGGAGTGGCCAACAGCAGGTTTTCCTCGGTGAGGACCTCATGACAAGTGGCCGCGAGTACAGCGACGAAACCGCCAAGTTGATCGACGGCGAAATTGCACGCATCCTTCGCGAGCAGGAAGATCGCGCACGCGAGATTCTCTCCAAGCACCGCCACGGTCTCGATCTTGTTGCTCAGCGCCTATTGGAAGAAGAAACCATCGATGGTCAAGCCGTCGGCCGCCTTGTGCAGCAGGGTTTGAGTCAACAGGGTTTGAGTGAAAAAAGTCAGTCAACCGGATTGTCGCAAGTCGACACCGGACGCGAACCCGGCTGACGACACTCAGCAACCGCTGCCCACAGGTCTGTGGCTGTCACGGGACCAAGGAAGCTTCCCTGCACCACACCACTTGAATCAACGATGATCAACGTCGGAACGGCATCAATGTCGTAGCGCTTGTGCAAGTCGCGGTGTGCTGTGTACTCCACGTTCATCACCGACACTTCACTGCTGGCCAGCGCCATCGCCTTCGACACCACGTCGGCGCACGTGGCACAACTTGCTGAAGAAAACACCGCCACCAGCCATGGCGCATCGGGGTTCGTGAAGTCGGCCCGATCCACCTGCACCGGAACGTTCAACTTTGGCTGAGTGGGCGCCTGCGGCTTGCGGCGCCGC
>Ga0315899_10002431_pt1 | contig 20658 bp, 17 predicted proteins | sample LakEriMetagenome_2_FD_203518 | JGI IMG/M metagenome (GOLD analysis project Ga0315899, IMG submission 203518) | Freshwater fungal communities from buoy surface, Lake Erie, Ohio, United States - Buoy 4 MA112 | ecosystem: Environmental > Aquatic > Freshwater > Lake | place: USA: Lake Erie, Ohio... | reverse complement strand
TGGAGATCTTAGGTGCTACATATGTAAAGTTCTGGCCAGGTCAAGATGGTTTTGATTTCCCATTGCAGGCAAATTATTTACAGATCTGGGATTACACCATTAACGGTATACGCGATTTAGCAAATGAAAACCCAAAAGTGCAATTTGCAATTGAATACAAGTGTAAAGAGCCACGCGTTCGCATGACTCTTGCAACAGCAGCGAAGACTCTGCTTGCAATCAGCGAAATGAAGGTTGATAACGTCGGAATCGTTATGGACTTTGGACATTCACTTATGGCGCAAGAAACGCCTGCCGAATCTCTGCTTTTGATTCATCGCCACGGCAAGTTGGTTAGCGCCGAGCTAAACGATAACTGGCGCGGTTGGGATGATGATCTACCTGTTGCATCTGTGCACTTATTTGAAACTATCGAATATATGTTGGCACTTCGCAGTATTAATTGGACTGATCCAGTTTTGCTCGATCAATTCCCATTCCGCGAAGATCCAGTACGCGCACTTACTCGCAGCATTGAAATCATCACCTACCTTGAAGAAGTCTGCGATCGCATTGATATCAGCGCTTTAAATCAGGCTCAGAATTCTCAGGATGCCCTCGCCGCTCAAGCCGTTATTTGGGACGCAATAATGCAGGAGAAGCGTTTCACGCGATAGCCAACTACCTGTAAACTCTCACCTGTACTTGGAGACGTCGCATAGCCCGGTCGAGTGCGCCTCACTGCTAACGAGGTAAGGTTTAATCGCCTTCAGGAGTTCAAATCTCCTCGTCTCCGCTCTTAAAAGAGTTAAAGCTTTTTCCTGCGATATTCTTGATGAATTATGGTTGCCTCAACTGGGTCGGTTAAGCAGATTTCCGGCTTTGTCGCATTGTTTCTCTTACTCCAGTTGACTTCTGTAATTCAATCATCCGCAGTGACTGAATGGAAAATTGAAAAAGAGGAATTGCGTAGACAAACAAGTGGGTATCTCCTCAGCACTTCAGTGAATAGAGGAGCATCTCTACCAATTTATGTTAGCTGTCCCGCGAAAAAATACACATTAACTATCCTTAAAGTTGGTTATTTCGCAGGTGCCGAGACTAAACAAATTACAGAATTTGCCGGAAATCAATGCATCAATCAGGTAACAAAAAAAACAGCAAACTGGAAATCTAATTTCTCTCTCGCCACCAAGAATTATTCAGGCGGAATGTATCTTGTGAAAATTACAGATTCTGAAGGATTCAAAAGTTTCATACCCCTGATTATTCGAGATAAAACGGAAAAGGCGCGTGCAATATTTGTCATCCCGACTATGACCATGTTTGCCTACAATTCTTGGACTGGACGCAATACCTATAAGGGCCAAAAGGGTTTTGAGGATAGGTTAAAAGTAGTTGACTTTAGAATGCCTTTTGATTCAGGATTTGGAACGGGTAAATATTGGAGTTATGTGCATCCATTAATAGTTCAAGTAGAAAAAACCGGGCTTGACATTACGTATGTTGCGGATACAGATATACATTTTAATCCTGAAATATTAAGTAACCGGAATCTGTACATAAGTGCCGGCCATGATGAATATTGGACTAAACAAGAGAGAGAAAGTGTCATTTCCGCACGTTTAAGCGGAATGAACCTTATTTTTTTTGGAGCAAATGCCGGGTATTGGCAATCTCGGCTGAAGAGAAACACTTTAGACAATTCAATCTCGATGGAAATCTATAAGTCCAAAGATTTAGATCCAAACAAAACTGAACCTACCATTCGCTTCAGAGATGCAGGATATTCAGAGAGTGAGTTGAATGGAGTTCAATACACTTGTTTTCCTGCACGAGGTGAATTTTATTCATTTGACAAAACTTTCTTTGGCTTTCAGGGACTAAAATCAGGAGATTTTTCCGGCCTTGCAAATTTGTTAGGACCAGAGGTTGATGAAACTCCGTCGGTGAATAGATTCTTAGGGAAAGTTAAAGTTGTTGCAGCGGGCCAAGTTAAATGTGGAAACCGTTGGATTTTTCCGAAGATTGGCCGAGCGAATATGGTGTATGGAACTTCAAAAACTGGCGGTGGAGTTTTCTCTGTTGCCACAATGGGGTGGGTGCTTACTGCACTCAGGAGTGGCCCCGAAGAACCAATGAACAAATTCGCCACAACAGTTACTGAAAATGTCATAAGGAGAGGCATTGAAGGGCCTTTCACCTAAAAGCTGTATTTAGGCAGCTCAAAGCATGATCTAAGTAGTCGCATAGCTCGGTCGAGTGCGCCTCACTGCTAACGAGGTAAGGTTTAATCGCCTTCAGGAGTTCAAACCTCCTCGCCTTCTACTTGTTTTAAATTAAAAAGGATAGATTTATTCCATGCGTTTTATAACTGAGCCTCAATTCGACCTAACTTATGACGATGTTTTTATGGCACCTTCTAATTCGGAAGTTACTAGCCGCATGGAAGTTGATCTAGATTCACAGGATGGTACCGGAACAACAATCCCGATAGTCGTTGCAAACATGACTGCGATAGCAGGACGTCGTATGGCTGAAACAGTTGCTCGTCGTGGTGGCTTAGTAGTAATTCCTCAGGACATTCCATTGGCGGTCGTTGAAGAAGTCATCTCTTCCGTTAAAGCTAGCCATACTTTCTTTGAAACACCAATTACTTTGACTCCACAACAGACCGTTGCAGATGCCGCAAGTTTGATAAATAAGCGTGCCCACGGTGCAATTGTTGTTATTGAAGGCAAGAAGCCGGTCGGAATCATTACCGAAGATGACCTGCAAAGCGTTGATCGCTTTACTCAACTTGGTCAGGTAATGACACAGGAATTAACAACCATGCCTGACACTTTAGACCCACGACAAGCATTTGATTTTCTCAACGAGAAAGTGCGAACCGTTGCACCAGTAGTTGCTGCAAGTGGCGAGCTCGTGGGAATCGTCACTCGCACAGGCGCGTTACGTGCCACTTTGTATAAGCCAGCTTTAGACGGCAAGGGTCGCTTACGTATCGCTGCTGCTGTTGGAATTAATGGTGATATCGCAGAAAAGGCAGCCAAACTTGTTTCTTTCGGTGCAGATATTCTCGTCGTAGATACCGCACACGGCCATCAGAAGAAGATGATTGAAGCACTGCAGATCATTAAGAAGTTAGACCTAGGCGTACCAATAGTTGCAGGTAACGTTGTTACAGCAGAAGGTGTTCGTGATTTGGTTGAAGCGGGCGCAGATATTATTAAAGTCGGCGTAGGGCCAGGTGCGATGTGCACAACTCGTATGCAGACAGGCGTGGGTCGCCCACAGTTCTCTGCCGTACTTGAATGTGCTGCAGAGGCGAAGAAGCTTGGAAAGCACGTCTGGGCTGATGGTGGCGTTCGCCATCCTCGCGATGTTGCGCTCGCACTTGCCGCTGGCGCATCACAAGTAATGATTGGTTCTTGGTTTGCAGGTACATATGAGTCACCTGGTGATCTACTTCGCGATAGCGCAGGTCGCCCGTATAAGGAATCTTTCGGAATGGCTTCAAAGCGCGCAGTAGCAGCACGAACCTCTAAGGAAGATGCCTTTGATCGCGCTCGCAAGGCGTTATTTGAAGAAGGAATTTCTTCATCAAAGATGTATTTAGATCCAATTCGTCCGGGCGTTGAAGATTTAATCGATGAGATTATTTCTGGACTTCGCTCATCGTGCACATATGCAGGAGCTAGATCGTTAGAAGAGTTTGCAGAGCGTGCCGTGGTTGGAATTCAATCCGCATCTGGGTATGCCGAAGGTCGACCATTGAATCAATCTTGGCGCGGATAAACGCACCTTTAAAAACCGCTTTACCGCTTTTTAGATTCGTTCACCTAATGTTTCACATCCATTTGCTCTGAGGATGGAAACCGTTTAATCCTCCCCATTAACTTACGAGAATGAGCGCATTGGATTTTGATGGCAAGAGAATCCTTGCTGCCCTGGAAGATCAATTCACTCAGCCAATTGCTCTTAAGAACGCTCAGAGCCTACAGATTTCAAATGCGATCATTTGTTCCTTCTTCACAGGAGATCAGTACTACAAGAGCCACGCATTAAGACTTCAGGCGAATTTAGAAGAACTTGGTATCGCATATGAATTACGCCAAATTTCAAAACGCAAAGATGAAGATTGGGCTGATATTTGCCGCAAGAAAGTCGGATTCATTGCTGAAGTTTGTGCAGCCAATCCAAATAAGAAAGTTTTCTGGATAGATGTCGATTGTGAAATCTTCTCAATCCCCAACTTTATTCTAAATTCAACCGCAGACATAATTGGATTCCAACGAGGATTTAGCGCTCCTGCAAACATTGGTTACACAAACCGTGGACGCTTCTGGGAGCCTTGCTTCTGGGGAATCAATACAACTTCACAGGCGCGAAAGATGATTGCAGCCGCAGCTGAATTTGAAAAAGCGGCAACAGTAAAAGCAACAGATGATTTCTTCTTTGAAGAAGCGTGGAGAGCTCTATCTCCAAATATGACATTCCAGATTATTCCTTCAAACTGCACGGTTGATAAAGGAACTGGAACACTCGAAGGCCACGAGGTTTTCTTCAGATTTGGCTCAAGTGGTCAAGTAGAAAACTTCAAGAAGAAAGTAGAGCAACATACGGGAAATTCAAAGAAGAAGCTAGGCTTGAAGAAAACTCTTCTTGAATTCGCTAAGTTAGTTGAAGAGAAACTGCCGGAAAGCTTCTCGGCAAAAGCGCGCTTACTTGTTGACGCATCGGGTGTAACAGGATTTCTGACAGGCAAGAAACACAATAATCTCAACGGCAATGCAGTGCGTGACTTACTGACAGCAGGCAAGGCAGGGGACTCCTACAAATATAAAGAGTCACTGGAGATTTTTCGTAGGAAAGTATTACCAAATAGATATGAAAGCGCTGCGATAAAGGTAGCAGCAAGCTTCATGGCCTACTCTGACAGGCCCAGCAAAGATAAGATCAGACTTTCGTGGTGGGAGAATCCCTACCCTGGCAATTTCGGAGATTGGTTAACCCCATTTATCTTCAGCTATTACACAGAAGGTAAGATAAGTTTCCAAGGATTAACGACTCGAGCATCGAAGAAGCACATTGTTAGCCTAGGCTCCGTCGGTAGATTTATAAAGAGTAACTCTGTAGTAGTTGGCACAGGAGTAAGTTCGTTTAAGCACGCAATTAATCCAAAGGCGGATTTTGTTTCCGTTCGTGGTCCGCATACCGCAGATTTGATCTTGCAATCGGGTGGTCCAAAGATTGAGAATTTTGGAGACCCAGGAATTGTGCTTTCGAAGATCCTTCCGTTAACACGTGGAGCAACCAACGGGAGAATTGCGTTGGTGCGCCACTACACACACCTACAAGCACCGATAAGACTGCCAGAGAACTTTGACGAGTTGTCAGTTCAAATCTCGCATCCCGAAGATATCGTGACATTTATTGAAAAACTAATTCAATATGACAGTGTTGTTACGAGTGCAATGCATGTGTTGATTACCTGTCAGAGCTACGGAATTCCCTGCGCACTAGTCGTCTTCAAAGGATTTGAAGAGTATGTTCATGGTGATGGGATTAAATACATTGATTATGCACTGGGCGCAGATGTAAAGGTCATCACTCCAACGGCAATCAATCCAAAACTCGACTGGCGCGAAATCGAGCCAGTCACAGAGACCATTAAAGTCCCAGACTTAAAGATTTCGGAAGTTGAGATGGCAATTAAAGAAGGATTGCGCCGAGTCTCTCTTTAGCTACTTCAGTCCTTGGTTTGCACGGTCTAGATCTGCTTGAAAATCTACTTCGACTGCAAAGAGATCGGAGATATCTACAGGCTCTATCTGAATCCCATTCTTCTCAATTGCAAGCTCTAAGCCGCGCTCAAAATAATCCTGATCTCCACACGCTTCTAGTTGATCAATAAAGTTACTCTTATCTTTAGCTGATATGAAGTTGATGCCAACCGCTTCACCGAGGGCACCTTGCACCGTCTTTGAGAGTTCTTGAATAAATCCCTTATCGTCAACCGTGTATTTAACCTCTTCTTCTGCTGTAGCAGAGGTGTTTACGCAGACAAATGATTTTTCAGATTCGATACGTGAAGCGACTCTTTCCAAAACTTTTGCATCGAATACAACATCGCCATTTAACCATAGAACGCCTGATTCTTGACTTGCAATGAGTGCCTTTAAGAGACTCTTTGATGTATTTGTTTGGTCATAAACTTCGTTATAAACGAAACTTGCGGACGGATGAGCCTCAATAATCATTTCTAATTTAAAGCCAACAACAACAGTAACTCGAGCTCTATTGCCAAAGACTTGGGAAACATTCTCCATCTGCTGTTGCATTATCGAACGGCCATCAGATAAGACGGTAAGTGGTTTCGGCCAAGGCTTTCCTAATCGTGTTCCCATACCAGCCGCCAAAATTACAACTTGAATCGCCATTTTTTATCCTCTAGACCTAACCATGCCGAAAATATCGCTTAAGCACGATAGATTACCGCTTATGACGGGAAATCTTGGCATCTTTGGTATGCATCCAATAGTCAAGATCTCTCACCGTATGCAAGGTTGTGGGTGATTCAAGATGACTGATAGACCAGCTCGCCCAACGATTGCTCAAATCCGTGAAATTTCTCAACCAGTTTCGGTCACAGGACGTTCAACATCTGAACATTGGATCGCTGATCTCTATCTAAGAAGACTTTCTCCATATCTAACGCGCATTTTTTTGCGAACTTCGATTTCTGCAAATGGCGTCACTTGGCTGATGATTGTTACAGGTGCATCAATTGGTCCCGCTTTGCTTATTCAAGGATGGGTTGGAATTGCTTTGGCGTTCTTCTTAAGCCAACTTCAGATGTTGATCGACTGCTGTGACGGTGAAGTAGCTCGATGGAGAAATACCAAATCCCCAATGGGTATTTTTCTAGATAAGTTAGGGCATTACTTAGCCGAATGTTTACTCCCGCTTTGTCTAGGACTTCGCCTTGCCGGATGGCCAACAGAGCCGATTACAAGCTCCATCTATCCATATTTTGGGGCGCTCCTCGCCATACTTGTAATCATCAATAAGGGACTTAATGACGCAGTTCATGTCGCTAGAGCATTCTCTGGGCTCAATAAGATTCAAGACAGGAAGGGGATAAATCTTCCCGTAAAAGGCTTGCTGAGATCAGCGCGAAAAGCTTTTAATTACTTGCCTGCTCAAAGAATGTTTCATTCCGTCGAATTCACAATTTACGTGGCAATCTTTGGAAGTTTTGATCAATCACTTACTGTTGCGCTCGGAATTGCAGTTTTTGTGACCTTAGGTCATATCACCGCCATCGTAACTTCTTCCAAATTGAGGAATATCTAAATGCGATTTGTTGCCAAAGAGATGATGTATGCGCTTACTGAACTTTTCTCCACTACAAAATATAGATTAATTCTGTTGGGACTTGTTCTCATAGCTGCGATGATTTCCGTCTCAGAGTTAGCTGTCGCAAAGTTATTTACAAAAATTATTTTGGATGAAGGAACAATCAGCGAAACAATGTTTGCTGTGCTGGTGACTGTATTTTTCCTATTTTTTGGCGTCACCAGGGGTGGACACTTTGTACAGCGTATCTACCGGGTTAGATTCTTTGACAAAGCCTTTAAAGCATCTAAGAGCGAAGTAACAGGAGCCAAAGAAAATTGGCGTTGGTCGCTAGCCTTTGAGTTAACCAACTTACTCAGCACTTTTACCCAACTTGGCGTGATAATCGCCTTTTTCACCTATCTAAATTGGATGTTTGGAGTGATCAACCTTCTAGTTGTCTTGGCAATTTTTCAAGTTTACGGAAAGTTGTTTAGGAACCAGATCGAGGCACAACGCGGATTCGTGGTTGCTAGAAACAACAAAGCACCAATCCCAAATGTTGTGAGAATTGGAACGCGAATTAAGTCTGGGGAGACAGGGATTCTTTTCTCAAGCATTGCAATGTTAATCCTCTTGGCGATGTTGATTTATCTCAGCTATATCGGAGAGATTAGCAAATCAAATACAATTGTTCTTTTCTTTGGTTTGCGAATGCAAAATTCGAATTTCTCAAATATTTCAACCGCGCTAATGCGATTTGCAAGAGCGCGCACCCACAGCGAGTAAGAATCACGATATATTAAGGGATATGAAAAACAATTTTCTAACGATCACGATTAATGACGCCACGAAAATTGATGAGGTCTTAACCGCATTTATCGATAGCAAGACTGATTTAATTCTGATCGATGAAGCTTCAGTATTCAGTCAGCCTCACTTAGAACTCTTAACCGACTATCCTCGCAAAACTGCTACAGCGCTAGTTGCTCCTAAATATGACGGAGAAACAAGAGTGATCGGCGACAGAGTTGTTGGAGCAGGCTCGGCTTTCCATCGCGCAGGCGGTGGCAATAGTTCTTTTGTTGGGGCGCTTCGTTTATCCCAGAACCAACGTGCAGATGTAATTACTGCGCTATCTGCAGCTGCAAAATCAGGTGTAAGCGGTAATTCACTCGACTTAATCTTGGTTGCATTGGTTAGAGCCGGTATTTATGTAGCCAGCGCACAGTTAACTTTCGCTCCTTATATTCGCAGCAACGACGCCCAAGAGAGAGCGAAAGTACGCGCAGAAATTGACTCCCTAAATGAGGGCAGACTCCGCCTGAAAATGGCTAACCGTGCGAATGATGGCTTCTTCTCAGTCTTTGTACTCCGCAAATTTTCAAAATTGTTTACCTGGGCGGCGGTGCGCTTAAGAGTTTCCCCAAACCAAATAACACTCATCTCTTTTGCAATAGGTCTACTTTCAGCATACGAATTCAGTCGAGGCGATTTCTGGTCGATTTTCACAGGAGCGATACTTCTGCAACTCAGCATTATTGTTGATTGTGTAGACGGTGAATTAGCCCGGTACACACGCAAGTTTTCACAACTCGGAGCTTGGCTGGATGCAATCACAGACCGAATTAAAGAGTATCTAGTCTTCTTTGGTCTCGCCTTCGGGGCTGCCAGAAATGGTGAGGAACTCTGGATTCCAGCAATGGCAATGATGGTCTTTCAAGCGGTTCGGCATCTTTCAGATTATAACTTTGCGCGAATCAACAAAGTTAGAAGCACCGATTTACCGATAATCGACTTTAAGCAAGCCAACGATGGGTTTATTCCTTTCAAACAAGCAAAGAAGTCACGGTTGCAATACTGGGCTAAGAAAGCGGTTCAATTCCCCATTGGCGAACGTTGGTTAGTAATAAGCGCCTCATCGGTAATCGGCGGTGCGGCATTTACCTTCACAATAATGCCGATTCTGGCCGTGATATCAATCATTGTCGTATTTAGAGCCCGAATTGCAGTTTCGCGCACTTGGCCAAAGGCACGAGTAAACAAAGATTTGATTGACGATCAACTGGATTTCTTTAAGAACCCTAAATCAACCAATAGATTTGATTGGTTTGAACCATCAATACTGCGCGCGGTTGAAGGCTCAATCATCATTGTTTTGACTGTGGTTGCAGAACTAAATCGTCCAACTGCATTCTTGTTGCTCTTTGCAATTATTTATGGACATTACGACAACCTATATCGTGCGTTGCAAGGTGAACATAAGCCAAAGTGGCTTTCAATAGCTGGGGCATTCATTCTGGGCCGCCTAGTAATACTTGGGATTTTCATCGCCTTCTCTTGGTCAATAACCTTACTGGTTTGGTATTTCGGCGCGCTATTCCTGGTGGTGTCATCGATCCAATGGGTATCTAGTCAAAAATTAAGAACCGCATAAATGTCTACGAAGATTCTTACAGTTGGATATTCGACGCTGGCTGAACGAATTGAGAATATTTCACAACCCGAAATAGGGATACCGCACGAGATCTTCATCTCCATACAGAACCCTAAAGGCGTTGATTTTTCCCTACCAACTAAATTTCAATTTCAGTCTGTAACATCAAATGAAAAAGGCGTTGCCAAGAGCCGAAATGCTGTCCTGAAGAATACGAAAACCAAATACTTGCTCTTCGCTGACGACGAAATAAAATTTTTAAACGACGGAATCAAAGCAGCAATTTCTTACCTCGAGGCTAATCCAGCGTGCGATCTCGTATTAGCCCAAGCGATAGATACAAACGGCCAGCTTCGTAAAACCTACCCAAGCAAGGAAGTCGCCTTAACAAAGTTCAACTCCGCTAAAGCGGCGACTTACGAGATGATTGTGAGAGTAGATAGCGCTAGAAGTAAAGGCGTTAGCTTCGATGAAAGTTTCGGTGCAGGTGTAGAAAACTTCTTAGGTGACGAATATATCTTTATCACCGACCTACTGAAAAAGGGCGGTAAGGCTGTTTTCTTGCCAGTAACGATCGCTATTCATCCAGAAGAGAGTTCGGGGAGCCGGTGGGGAACCGAGTCAGATATGAGAGCTCGGGCTCAAGTTTTCACAAGAGTCTTTGGACTTTACGCCCCGTTGATTAGAACAATTTTCTTTCTGAAGAATTACCGCAATTTCGGCGGCTTTAAGAATATTTCTAGATTTGCCAAAGGAAAGTTTTAGTTTCTTCTCGCTTGCGAATAGAATCAACTATGGCGTCATATAAAGTAGCAATCGTGGGTGCTGGTCCTGCCGGCTACTTTGCCGCGCAAGCGTTGCAGAATCTGCAGACAGATGATCTGCAATTCTCGATTGATATGGTTGAACGCCTACCGACGCCTTGGGGTTTAGTGCGCAGTGGAGTAGCCCCTGACCACCCGAAGATAAAGACGGTTTCCAAGGTCTTTGAGAAGGTGGCAACGGCTGGCAATTTTAGATTATTTGGTGGAGTTGAACTTGGTACTGATATCTCAATCGAACAACTGCAAGAGATGTATGACGCGGTTGTGATTGCAACTGGTTCTGCCGTGGGTAAGAAACTTGGAATTCCGGGTGAAGATTTACCAGGATCAATTTCTGCTGCCGAGTTTGTGCCTTGGTATAACGCACATCCTGACTTTCATAGCGTTGAAGTGGCTCTGGATGGCGAGAGAGCGGTAGTAATCGGAGCAGGCAATGTTGCGATGGATGTCGCCCGCATGTTGGCCCTCGAGCCAAGTGAGTTAGATCCAACAGATACCGCGGATCACGCAATTGAAGCCTTAAAACGTTCCAAAATTCGTGAAGTAGTTATCAGTGCTCGTCGCGGTCCAGAACACGCCGCCTTTACCTCACCCGAACTTCGCGAGCTTCCAAAACTCGAACACACCAATGTTTTAATCAATAAGTCAGATATTGAGGCTGCGATTACTCGCGCCGGTGAAGAGATTGAGAAAGAAACTAAAAGTAATCTAGATGCAATGTTGCTGATCTCTGAGAAAGAAGCGACCAGCCACGATCGCACGATGAAATTCCAATTTCTCGCTACGCCAATTGAGATAAAAGGCAACGGAAAAGTAGAAGAAGTAGTCTTTCAAAAGACTGGCAGTGATGAAAAATTCTCCATTAAGTGCGGCCTGGTTGTGACTGCAATTGGATATGAAGCAGCCAGCATTCCAGGAATTCCTTACCAAGCAGGAAGAGTTGTTAATACTGATGGACGTGTAAGTGAAGGTCTTTATGTTGTTGGCTGGGCAAAGCGTGGACCATCAGGTGTTATCGGAACGAATAAATCAGATGCATCTGATGTAATGAAGTTATTAGTTGAAGGTCTAAAAAATTCTAAGGACAGCGGAGATATAAGTGATTTACTTAAAGATAGAAAGTTTGTTTCCCAATCACATTGGGAAGCGATAAACGCTGCAGAAGTAGCCGCTGGTGAGCCACTCGGTAAACCAAGAAAAAAGGCAGTTTTACGCGAAGAATTGCTAGGTTTGGGAGGGCTTTAAAAAGCCTGTACTATTCGCAGACAGGTGTTAGCCTGTAATACAAGTGAATAGGCGTGCGTAGCTCAACGGATAGAGCATCTGACTACGGATCAGAAGGTTAGGGGTTCGAATCCCTTCGCGCGCACGAGATGAGCCTTTCGGTGCCTTTCACACCGGAAGGTTTTTCTTTTTATTAAAGGTAAAAAGAGATAGCGTTTGGCACATGAGCAAAGTATTTCTATTCGTTGAAGTAAATGTGAAGCCAGGCCAATTTGATGAGTTTGTAGCCAAACTAAAGAGCCATATTGCGGTTATTCGCACCGAAGCTGGCTGCGAATTTATTGATATTTACCGGGATACACAGAAACCAGATGTAGTAAATGTCTGGGAGATCTGGAGCGATCGCCCATCTTGGGATGCTCATATGGTCAATGAGAACAGCAAAGCGTGGCAGGCGATCGGACCAAATTATGTATTTGGTGAAACGATCACAGTAATGGACGCGCTTTAAAGCGAAGCGATACCTTTTTCACAGGCGATGCTGGCAGCGATTCCATCATCAACGGTGGCTAGGTTTGGATTTGCAACGCCATCTTTAATTGAGGCGACCCAAGCACGCAATTCACCGATGTAAGCATCAGTAAAGCGACCAATCCAATTATCGTGGAGGCGACCTGCTTTGCGAGCAGGAAGATCAAAGTCGAAACTGATCGTTAAATCACCAAGATTATTTAGCTCAAGCGAACCGTTCTGCATTAAAACTTCTACACGAACGTCATATCCATAAGTGCTATTTGCACAGTTATCAACGGTCATCAAGACGCCTGATTCGGTGTGAGAAATAATGCTGATCACATCGTGAATATCTGGAACAGCGTGAGAAGTTTTCTTGGCATATGCCACAGATACAGTGGTGAACTCTTCTTCAAGCAACCAACGTGCGATGTCGAATTCGTGGACTGCAGAATTAAAAATCATTCCGGCAGTGGTTGCTCCTGGAGATGAAACATTTCGGGTGACTGCGCGGATCTGCACAACTTCACCATATTTTCCAGATTGAATCTCTTTCTTCAATTGAATGTAGCCAGGATCAAAACGTCGCATAAACCCTAGGGCAACAGGAACACCAGATGCTTTAACAATCTCAGCGATCTTCTTAGCATCCTCTAAACGGGGCGCAAGCGGCTTCTCGCAGAGCGTTGGTTTTCCAGCCTTAACGCAGAGCTCAAGATGTTCTGGGTGAAGTCCATCGGGAGAGCAGATGATTACTGCATCTACGGTTGGATCATTGATTAAATCAGAGACAGATGAATGCTTATTGATATTGGCACCTGATTTGGCTGATAACTCCGCTGCTAGGGCATCCATACGCGCTGCGTCCAGATCGAAGAAAGCGGTCACGACAGCGCCATCGACTGAGTCAGTTATATATCTAGCGTGACCTGCGCCCATTATTCCTACACCGATCACACCTACGCGGATATCAGACACTTTTTCTCCCTGTTGTTTGTTATTTGGAATTTAACTTTGCTAAAGCCGGCGCAACAACGTTGTGCAGGTAATCAACCGACTCTTTCATACCGATGATTGGACCTTCTCCATCACCAGGCATTGCACCTGTAATGGCGATATCTTGTTCAATTACATACCAACCTTGATATCCCGCGCTTTCGAGAGCCAAAATAGTTTCAAGAATCGAAACATCTCCTTGCCCTAGTGGCGTAAACAAGCCTTGCTGCACGCCTTCCATAATGCTCTGTTGACGAGATAAAACAGCAGGTACCGCTTTCATATTTACATCTTTTAAGTGAACGTGGCCAACACGGCCGGCATATTTTTTGGCAAACTCAACAGTGTCTTGTCCGCCGATTGTCATATGCCCGGTATCTAGACACCACATAACATCTGAATTTTCGACTACTCGATCAATATCTCGCTTTGTTTCTACGACAGTTTGCAAGTGAGGATGCACAACCTGAACTAGCCCGTGATCTTTACAGATCTGATCTACTTCTCCAAGCATTTTAAAGAATTGAGCAACTTCATCTTTAGATAACTCTTCTGGATTAGCCCAATCCCAACTTTGTACCGGAGATGAAACAAAGTGTGTTGCGCCGATCTCTTGGAATTTCTTGCTGGTCTTGAGCGCCATTTCAAGAGTGGCTTTCTCTTGTGACTTGTCGTGTAAGACCACTGGTGTGAAGCCACCGATCATTGACATTTTAAATTCAGCTAATTGATCTTTAAGTTCTGCTGAATCATCAGAGAAGAAACCTGGAGCGCCGAGTTCAGTTGCCGGCAAACCTAGGCTGGTCATTTCAGAGAGCACGCGTTTAGTTGGCAACATTGCTCCCCAACCGGGTACTTCACAGATTCCCCAAGAAATAGGTGCAGATGCGATACGTTGCAAAAATGCAGTGGTCATTGGCTGATCATAACTTGCACGATAAGGTCTGAACATGACTATGGATATAGGCGGATCATTTCTTCACGAATTAACCGGCAGTTTCTCGCAGGGATCTGACTCAAATCCAACAGTGGCAATGGTTGAGGCCTCCTATAGGGCCAATAACCTGCACTATCGCTACATCAACTGTGAAGTGAGCCCAGACCAGCTGGCAGGGGCGGTAGCAGGCGCTAAGGCGATGAATTGGAAAGGTTTTAACTGCTCTATCCCACATAAAGTCGAAGTCATTAAATACCTAGATAGCCTGGGGGAATCGGCTGCTCTGATTGGCGCAGTAAATTGCGCAGTCAATCGTGGTGGCAAGTTAATCGGCGAGAACACCGACGGTAAAGGATTCCTTAAATCATTTCTTGAAATCACACCAGCCGCTGGGAAAACTATTGTTCTGCTCGGTGCGGGTGGGGCAGCGCGTGCCATCGCGGTTGAGTTAGCTTTGGCCGGCGCAACAAAGTTCTATGTAGTAAACCGGTCGCGCGGTCGCGGAGAAAATCTAACCGCCTTGTTAAACGATAGAACTAAAGCTAGCGCGGAATTTGTAGAGTGGAATTCGACGTACCAAATTCCGCTAGATGCAGATGTAGTCATCAACTCTACTTCAATGGGAATGGTAAACACCGAAGGTCAACAAGATATCAACTTTGATTCAATCCGCCCTGGAATGCTGGCGGCAGATGTGATTGTAAATCCACCACAGACTTACTTCCTCACCGAAGCAGGAAAGCGTGGAGCAACAACACTGCAAGGTTTAGGAATGGTGGTCAATCAAGCGGTGATTGCGATTGAGTATTGGACCGGTGTAGCTGTAGATCCAAAAGATTTAAGCGATGAGCTGATTAAGGTTTTAGGTATTAGCTAAACGTTTGCCAGATCAGATTCCGCAACAACGCGTAAAGCTTGTGCTGCGATAGTCAGAGCGGGATTCATTGCCGCAGATGATGGAAAGAATCCACCATCAATCAAATAAAGGTTATGGTGATCGTGGCTGCGGCAGTACCCATCAACCACGCTGGTGCGCGGATCAAGACCTGCAACAGTTGTTCCACATTGGTGTGAGTTCATTGAGATATCAAAAGGTTGCCTAAAGATTCCTTGGTATCCAGCTTTCCGTAAAACCTTCTTGGAGCGGCGCAGTAGCTCCATATGCGTCTTCATCCCAACAGCGCGACGAGCGATCTTAATTGCCCCATTTTTAGTAATAGTTACGCGGTTTTCTGGCCGCGGCAGGTCTTCGCTCATAACCACAAATTCAACGCTGTGGTCTGAAATGTAATTTAACAGCGGAAGCGGAACGCGCTTGGCAAATGATTTCATCATAATGCCTTGTACTTTTCCAATTAACTGAACAGCGCCAAGCGGATAGCCCTTGCCACCATCTAAGTACCAATCAGTGAAAGAGAGCGTCTTCTGGAAAGTCACATCATTCTTGCGGCGCAAATCAACGGCTGCGATATGGCTATTGATATGCATCATAAAGTTGCGTCCAACCTGATCTGATGAGTTAGCAACTCCTGATCGCAGCAAGAGAGCTGCGGTGTTTACTGAACCGGCAGAAATTACAAACTTCTTTCCGAAGATCTCCAGCGCTTCGCCGTTACGCGTTGCTTCTAGGTGGCTCACAGATTTTCCATCTGTGTTTAAGACAATTCTGTTTACCTGGACAGATGTCATCAAAGTTACGTTACCAGTGGCAATTGCAGGATTTAGCGCATTAACTTCTGCGTCACTCTTAGCATCTAACTTGCAGACGAATCCATCGCAAGTCTTGCAGCGGATACATTTTCCACCGGGTCCAAGGTCAATACCCATTGAGTTCGAATGTGGATGAACGCCTGCCTTGCGCAAACGCTCGCCGAGTTCTTCTACATATGGCTCGTGCTGCATTGCTGGGTAAGGAAATGGAGTTTTTCGATCGTTACCGTAGATATTTTGAGCATCGCCATGCACTCGATATAACTCTTCAGCTTGGAAGTAATACGGTTCTAAATCATCATATGTAAATGGCCAAGCCGGAGATTCGCCTTCGCGGTGCTTTATGACTCCGAAATCAAAACGGCTAAAGCGTGGCAGTGAAGCTCCATAGACCTTGCTATTTCCACCTACAAAGTAATGAACGCCAGGAACAAATTCTTTCTCGTTCTCATCAACCCATTTTTCATTTGGCTTGTAACGAGTCTTCATAAAAATTTCTGAAGGTGACCAGTTCTCTGGCTCACGCGGCATACGTTCGCCACGTTCTAAAACCAGCGTTTTTACGCCCTTGTCGGCCAGCGCAAAGGCGGTTGTAGCGCCACCCATCCCAGAACCAACAATGACCACATCCGATTCAACACGAACCGGAGTGGCCATTGTCTTGGTCTACTTCTTGTTTTTGATTATCGAACTGATGAAAGCGCTTGGTCTTTCTTATCAACTGACATTGCGCCAGTCATAATCGCAACAACATCGTTCATGCTGTGGCTCTTTGGAGTAACTACTGCAGCGCGTTTTCCAAGGCGTTGTACTTGGATGCGATCTGCAACCTCAAAGACCTGAGGCATGTTGTGTGAGATTAAGATAACCGGCATACCGCGATCACGAAGTGACTCAATTAATTTGAGAACCTGACGTGATTCGCGAACACCAAGAGCTGCAGTTGGCTCATCAAGGATGATCACCTTCTGGCCGAACGCAGCAGCACGGGCTACTGCAACTGCCTGACGCTGACCACCAGAGAGTGTTTCAACAGCCTGTGCAATATTCTGAATTGTTCCAATCCCAAGCGCTGAAATATGCTCTTTTGCAGCCTTGCGCATTCCGGAGCCATCAATCATACGAAAGACTGAACCAAGAGGACCTTTCTTGCGCATCTCGCGACCCAAGAAAAGGTTAGCGGCGATATCGAGAGCCGGTGCGACAGCAAGCGTCTGATACACCGTTTCGATTCCGGCATGTCGTCCATCTTGTGGTCGCTTAAATGAAACTTCTTGACCGTCAAGAATGATCTGACCCTGATCAGGCGTTTCTGCACCAGATATACATTTGATCATTGTTGACTTACCGGCTCCGTTATCGCCGACTACTGCGAGAACTTCACCAGGGAAGAGTTCTAGATCTGCGCCATCGAGTGCGATAACGCGACCGTAGGCCTTGGTGATTCCAACTGCTTGCAGAACTGGTTTCTTACTCATTTGCGTGCCTTTCTGATCCACTGGTCGACCGAGACAGCGAAGATAATTAGAAGTCCGATAGCCAAGAGCTGGAAGTACAAATCAACGCCTGCAAGTGTCAAACCATTACGGAAAACACCCACGATAACCGCACCAATTAAGGTGCCAAATATTGTGCCGCGGCCACCAAATAATGAAGTTCCTCCAATAACCACCGCTGTTATCGCATCAAGGTTTAGATCACCACCAGTGTTCGGGCTCGCCACAGTAACGCGACCAATGACGATCCAGGCAGCGAGTGCGAAGGTGAGGCCAGCTACAACATAAACGCTCATTAGAACGCGGTTAACTGAAATACCTGCCAGGCGTGCTGCATCAATATCATCGCCAACTGCATAGACGTGGCGTCCCCAGGCGGTGTAGCGCAAGACGAAGGCTAAGACCATATACATAGCGAACATAAAGAGAACGCCAGTTGTGACTCGGAAAGGTCCGATATCTACATAGGTGCCAAGTGTTAGTAAGAATGGATCCATCTCAATCGATGGAACGGTTCCTTTTGTGAAGGTCAAAGTTAGCGCAAGGAATACATTGAATGTACCCAAGGTAACGATAAATGGTGGCAACTTCACCTTTGTTACTAAGAAGCCATTTATCGCACCACCGAGCATTCCGACGAGAAGTCCGGCTGGGAATGCCAACCAAATGGACCAGCCAACTGGTGCACCTTCGCCGGGAGTTCCCTGAACTAATTTGGCCATTGTCATTGACGCGAAAATTGCTATTGCGCCACAAGAAAGATCAATACCAGCAGTCAAGATAATTAGAGTCTGACCGGCAGCGACTGCACCAACAATAGCTACCTGTTGCAGGATTAGAGAGAAATTGGATGGCGTTAAGAAGTTTTCATTAAAGAAACTAAAAACTAGCGATGCTACAACCAGCACCATTGTTGAGCTCAGCCACGGATATTTATGGAGCAGCGCCTGCATTTTTTGGCTAAACGAGGCGCGATCGTGAAACTCTGCGGCTGCGTCATAGACGGCCTTCTCTTGGCTCACTTGGGATCCTTTCAAAGTTGAAAATTAACGAAACTGATTGAATCTTTCTTTCTGTGTATCCGAACCTTAGTGCTTATTTACTAATTTCTGAAGACTTTAATTAAGAATCGCTTTTTTAGTTAAAGAGGGCGACTGCCGAAGCAGCCGCCCTCTTTAAACACTCTTCTTTAGTTATTCACTAAAGAGCTGGGATTAACCCCAAGCGTTTGCTAGACCGTATTCAGTTGTCTCTGATGGAACTCCATCTTGTGGGTCATCAGTAATCAACTTAACTCCGGTGTTGAAGAAGTCAAGACCTTCTGAAGGAGTTGGCTTTACACCATTCTTCACTAGGTCGTGAATTGCTTGAACGCCGAGGTCAGCCATCAACAATGGGTACTGCTGTGAAGTTGCGTTGATGCAACCTGACTTAACAGCGTTGATACCAGCGCCGCCACCATCAACAGAAACCATTACATCGAGCTTTACGCCAGCAGCAGCTGCTGCAGCACAAGCACCGATTGCAGTTGGCTCATTGATTGTGTAAACAACGTTGATCTTCTTGTTCTTAGCAAGAAGTTGCTCTAGACCTGTACGGCCACCGTCTTCGTTAGCACCTGTGGCTACGTTTCCAACGATTTCGTACTCGCCAGTGATCTCACCGAATGAGTACTTGCCCTTCTTGTCTTCGTCACCCATCTTGTTTGGATCCTTGACATCAATTCCCATACCTGCAAGGAATCCGTTATCGCGCATGTAGTCAACTGACACAATGCGGTCATCGAAGATGTCGAGAAGAGCAATTGTTGCCTTCTTGCCAGCAAGCTTGGCTGCTGTCCACTGACCGATTAGAAGACCAGCTTCGCGGTTATCTGTTGCGAAAGTGATGTCTACGATGTCAGCAGGATCTGGGGCTGTGTCGAGCGCAATTACGTAAAGACCTGCTTCGCGGGCCTTAGTGATTGCTGCGTTAACTTCTGTTGATACTGGAACGATCAAGATACCAGCGTGCTTTGCAGAGATAGCGTTTTCGATCGCTGCGATCTGACCTGCGTAATCTGACTCATCTACGCCAGATGTAACAGTTAGTTCTACGCCAAGTGCTTCGGCTTTCTCGGTAGCACCCTTGATCATTGCTACGAAGAATGGGTTTGACTGATCTTTAGTGATAAGCGAAACAGCAACTTTGTCGCTGCTGCTGTCGCTACTTGAACATGCTGAGAGCACAAGCATTGACGCTGCTACTGCTGCAACAACTGCTGCAGTGCGGCGTGAGAAAAGCTTTGCCATATGTTTTTCCTCCTATAGGTGGGTGAATCGCGACCGATACTACCGAGGGTCGGAGGCTAAAAAAAGGGTTTTTCGGCGAATTTCATATCGTTACCGAACTGTTACGCATTGCAGAAAGGCGCTGATTTTGCGCCATTACCCCCGAATGAGGGCGATCTCAAAGGGCGAGAGGGTGAGGGGAAAATCCGTTGAAATCGGGGTTCGTTCGGCGTAAGACCACCAATCCATTATCTGGCTCGATTTCTCGCCATCGTCTGCCCGCAGGCTCTGAATGGATTGATAACCGGCTAACACCTTTGCGGTGATCTCTAAAGTCCAAGGGCGCAGCGAGGCGACAAGCATTGTTTTTGCTTCGCGATTTTCAAATGCCACCCACGAATTATCAAGTGATGTTGCAAGTGTAATTTGGTGAGCGCTATGTGCATCCAATGCAGATAGCGCATGAAAAGTGGGTGAGAATTTAACGCCGCCAGAATGTGGATAAATAACTCCGTATTCACCAAATAGTTCGTGCCAAGTACCAGAGAAAGCACCTGCGCTCGCAAGTGCAAATATAGAGCCAAGGGTCCAAGCAGCTCCTTCAATACTTCGAATGATAAGTGCGAAATCTGGGTTTGTGAAATCAACTCGTGCTTGCCTGTTGTGTCCAGTCTCAGGATTGCCGCGAGTTGAAAAAGTTATTGGAGAAATAGAAACTTGCGGAGCGAGATATTTTTGAGCAAATTCAACAGATTCCTTCTGGGTGGCAAGAGTTTTGAAAATAGATTCTGGATCAGATGAATGGATTGTTGGCGCCATTGAGTACGAAACTGCATCTCTAAAATCGTGCTTAGCTTTGTGAAGATCAACTAAGTAAGCATCCGATCCCGGAATATAGGTATTTAGCGATTGATTAAGTGGCAGATCGTTA
>Ga0315899_10002430_pt1 | contig 20665 bp, 14 predicted proteins | sample LakEriMetagenome_2_FD_203518 | JGI IMG/M metagenome (GOLD analysis project Ga0315899, IMG submission 203518) | Freshwater fungal communities from buoy surface, Lake Erie, Ohio, United States - Buoy 4 MA112 | ecosystem: Environmental > Aquatic > Freshwater > Lake | place: USA: Lake Erie, Ohio... | reverse complement strand
CCGCGAGGTTTCCGGCGTCACGCCGGCGTTGACGCCAAACCGTCAGCGGAACGCCGGGCCCCCGGTGCGATCGTCAGGCACGAAGATGCGACGCGCCGGCATGGCCACGGCCGGCAGGCTCTTCGCGTCCATCACGGCGGTCGAGTCGATGATGCCGTTCTGGTGCAAGAGCCAGGCAACCACGCCGTACGTCTCGTTGGCGGTCAGCGAACCCGGTGACGACAGCGGCATGGCCCGGCGCACATAGTCGAACACCGTCGTGGCGTACGGCCAGTAGTTGCCGATGGTGCGCGGCGCGCGCTCCCCCTTGGAGAAGTCGTAGCCCACATCGGGGGTGCGTCCCACGAGGGCCGGCGACGGGGCAATGCCCTCGCCGCGTGCGCCATGGCACGAGGCGCACTGCGCCGCGTACACCACGGCCCCGCTGGTCACGCTCCCTGAGCCCACAGGTAGTCCACGTCCCGTGGGGTCGACATCGATGTCGATGGTCGCGAGCGCCGCCGGCGCCGGTGCGTGTCCCAGGCCGTAGGTGGGGTCGGCGGGTGCCGCCTCTGGGGCGGAGTCGGTGCAGGCGGTCATGGCCGAGCCGAAAAGCAGGCCAGCCACGGCGACGGTACGAGCGGTAGCAGACGCGTGGCGCATCAGCCCCCTCCAAAGGTGACGGTCCCATCGGCGGCCACGTCCCACGCGCGAATGGCGGTGTAGTGGTACCCCGGTGCGTCGCCGCGCACGCGACGGAATTCGTCGGCGGTCGGCTGCACGGCCCCGGTCTGGTCCACGGCGCGACTCAGCAGGCGCGCCGGTTTGCCGTCCCATTGCCACAGATACTCGAAGCGCGTGTGCGCCAGCGGTGGCGCGCCGTTGGGCAGCGTGGCCGGGTGCCACGTGCGCCCCCCATCCGTGGACACATCCACGCGCGTAATGGGGCCGCGACCGCTCCACGCGAGGCCGCGAACGGCGTGCCACCCGCGACCGGCGAGCGTGCCCGGGTACGACGGCGACGTGATGAGCGACTTCACGTCCATGACGAAGCTGAACTGCCGGGCCTGCCCGCCGGGCAGCGGGTCGGTGTACTTGGAGGTTTCCTCGCGCGTCATGGCCGGCTGGTCCATGACCTCGAGCCGCCGCAGCCACTTCACGCACATGTTCCCTTCCCACCCGGGGAGCAGCAGTCGCACCGGATAGCCGTTGGCGGGACGCAGCGCCTCCCCGTTCTGCGCGTACACCAGCAGCGCATCGTCCAGCATCTTCGTGGTGGGGACGCTGCGCGTCATCACCGCGGCATCACCGCCTTCCGCCAGGACCCACGTTCCGCTCGCCTTGGCCCCAACGGCACGCAGCAGCGTGGAGACGGCCACCCCGGTCCACTCGCTGTTGCTGGTGAGTCCGTCCACTACCTGCGGGGACATCTCCGGCTTGGGGTTGTTCCACGCCCGTCCGCCGTTGCCGGAGCACTCGATGAAGCGGGTGCGCGTCACGGAGGGAAACCGCTTCAACTCCTCGAGTGTGAACTCGAGTGGGCGATCGACAAGACCGTGAATGGTGACGGTATGCCGCGCCGGGTCGATGGCCGGGATGCCGTTGTGATGCCGCTGGAAGTGCAGGTCGGCCGGCGTGATGGTGCCGTGCAGCAGATGATGCGGCGTCCACGACGACCCGCCGGTGACTCCCACCGGCGTGAGCCGTGGGGTCTCGAAGGGGGAGCGGGTGCCGAGGGAATCGCTGGGCGCGCCCGGTGTGCGCGTCGGATCGGGCAGCGGCGCCGCCGAGGGCACGGTGTCCTGCGCCACGGCACCGAGCAACGACGGGGTCAGCGCCGCACCGGCGAGCAGACCACCGGTGCGCAGGAGGGAGCGTCGCGAAAGCGAATCGCGGGAGCGCGACTCACGCGGGTGCGATTCGCTTGGCGGCGAAGAATCGAAAGGGGTCGGCGGCGCGTCCACGGGAAACTCCGAAGTTGGGGCAGGGAAGCTGCCAGCGCGCCTAATGTACGCTCAGGCCCGGCGTCGTGTGCGAACGCCGGGCCGAGGACGGCGTGTCAATAGGAAAACGTGATGCCGCTGGAGAAGAACGTGTCCGTGGTCTTGAGGGGCACGTTGTTGCGCACCGGTGGTGCGCTGTTGTAGCGGATGACGTAGCCCAGCTTCACGGCCAGGCGCTTGGAGAGCGGCGCCACCAGCGACGTTTCCGTGTTGACCAGGTACGTGCCGCCTTCGGCGAGATTGGGGAGATACTCCCCCGTCTGCTGCAGGTAGGCGAGGTCGGTGAACAGGTGCTTGTAGTCGAGCCCCAGGCGCGCCGCCGGGAAGTTGCGCCCGGCGCTCGCGGTGGACCCAGGGGTGAGGCGCTGCTGAAAGAGCGAGCCACCGAACTGCATGTTGAGCTGATCGCGCTTGGTGGCAATGACCTTGGCGTCGAGACCGAAGCCTTCCTCGAAGCGGCTGGCGATGCCCTGCAACACGTTGCGGTCGAAGCGCGTGGCCACGAACACCCCAAGGCGCGGATGCAGCGCCCGTTCGGCGCGCAGGCCGCCGTTCCAGAAGTTCGCGTTCACGTCATCATTGGCCTCGCCGTAGAAGAACGCGAGATCCTCGTTGAGCGTCCACCCCTTGGCCGTGTACTTGATCTTGTTGCCGAAGTTGGTGCTGATGGCACTGGCGTTGCCGCTCGTTTGGGCGAAGCCGGCGGTGCCGGAGAACTCGAGGTTCTTCTTGGGTGCATCCTGCGCCACCAGCGTGTTGGCAGAGAGCAGGAATCCGAGCGGCAGGGCAAGACGGCGCATGGGGAGGGGTTCGGGTCAGTCAGGTGGTGAAGTCGATCTTGCGGGCGGGCGTCACCGGTGCCGGGCCGGACTGCGCACCACCGTGGGGTGCCGTGGCGGCCAGGAGCGCGACGAGCGCGAGGCACGTGGTCGAGAGTGACCACGTGCCTCGCGGAACGACCAGAGTGTCTGCTACGGGGGGAGTATGCCGCACGGGACCACGGAAAAACGGGACTAGTGCTTGATGAACGTGCCCGCGCGCAGTTCGCGCACCGCCTCCTGCAACTCGGCCTGGGTGTTCATCACGATCGGACCATACCACGCGACGGGTTCCCTGATGGGCGTGCCGCTGACCAGCAGAAAGCGGATCCCCTCTTCGCCGGCGCGCACGACCACCTCATCGCCCGAGTCGAAGAAGATGAGCGATCGGTTGCCGCTGCGGTCGCGCACCAGGTCGTCGTCGTTGCCCGCGGTGCGCTCGGTGAGCACACCCGTGGGATCGGAGGCGTGCCGGAACGTGCCGCTGCCCTGGAAAATGTAGGCGAAGGTGCTGCGATAGGCGTCCACCGGCAGCGACTTCTTCACGCCGGCCGGGACGTACACATCGAGGTAGCAGGGGTCGGCGGCAATGCCATCCACCGGACCGCGCTTCCCCCAGAATTCTCCGCAGATCACGCGCACCGTGGTGCCGTCATCGTCGATGATGTCCGCGATCTCCTTGGCCTGCACATCCTGATAGCGCGGCGCCACCATCTTCTGCGCCGAGGGCAGGTTCGCCCACAGCTGGAAGCCGTGCATGCGCCCCTGTGCGTCACCCTGCGGCATTTCGTGGTGAATGATGCCGCTGCCGGCGGTCATCCACTGCACGTCGCCTGCGCCGAGCATGCCGCGATTGCCCAGAGAGTCGGCGTGTTCGACGTTGCCGGCGAGGACGTAGGTGATGGTCTCGATGCCGCGATGCGGGTGCCAGGGGAATCCCGCCTGATACTGCCGCGGGTCGTCGCCGCGGAAATCATCGAACAGCAGGAACGGATCGGTTTCGCTGGTTTCTCCGAACCCGAACCCGCGATGCAGGTGCACCCCGGCCCCTTCCATGGTGGGCTGGGCGGTGACGATACGCTTGACGGGACGAATGGACATGGCGGCTCAGAGAGAGGATGCCTGAAATCTATCTCAGTAGTGAGTTAGTGCAAGGCGTGCTGCAGGCGGCGTCCGACGTCTTCGCCAGCGGGGGCTACACCGAGCGCGCGGGCGCCAGCCTGGCGGTCGAAACGGTGGGCGACCTGGCCGCGGTGCTCGGGACGCTGACGGCCGTCGCCGGTAGGGCAGCTCGTTGGCTACATGCTCATCATGAAGAAGTCGTCCCCTCTCGTGGTGAGCGGGGGCTTGGTGTTGGGCAGGTCACCAAAGACGTCGAGCGCGCGGAGGCCGGCATTGATGGCGTCGAGGGCAGCGTTCAGTTCGGCCTCGGCCTTCCCGATTTCCCACCGGTAGAGCGGACCGCTGAGGGCGGCGAGGGCCACGCCGCCGACGATCGCCGCGGCGGCAGCCGGGGCCAGGAGGGCGAGGCCGGCCATGCCAAGGGCAGCCTTGCCGGCCACGGCGCCGAAGAGCCCCGCCAGGCCAGCTCCTCCACCGGCCGTCAGGCCGTAGCCCCACAGGTTCACCCCAAGGCCGGCGCGCAGGTCGATGGTAATGGTGACCTCGCAGGCGCGCGAATCGCCGGCTGCCGCGGCCAGCGACACCCGTAGCTGCGGCACGTAGACGCCGAAGCGGGTCCACGTCCACTTGTACTCGGTGGAGGTGGTCATGCCGGGGAGGTCGAACACCATCACCCCCCCGTCCAGGGGGTGCCCGCCAAGGGTGTCGCGGAGGGTGAGCGCCCACGGGTAGCTCTGCCAGGTACGGCCCAGGGCCTGCAGCGCCGCCCGCGGCGGCAGGGCGAAGCGGCGGGTGACCGACAGCGTGCGCTGCGCCGTGCCGAGCAGGCGGGTCGCGAAGCGCTCCTTGAAGTCCGAAAGGCCCGGGGCCACGGCCACGGCGCCGGGCTGGGCCCGGAGCTCATCGAGAGCGAGCGCGACGTAGCGCTGCGAGATGCCGGCCTCGATGGCCGCGGCCTCGACGTCGCGCAGCCGGTACGCGTCGGTTGGCACCGTCGCCACCTCGGTGCCGGCTGCGGGCTCGGCGCTGTCGCCGGACGCCACGGTTGCCCCTGGCATCAGGGCCCGCGCCTCGGTGCCGGTGCGCATGCGCTGCTCGAGCCGCGCGGCGGCCTCGGCCTGCAACTCGGCGGCACGCCGCCACACGGCCGCCGCCTCGTCGCTCGACAGCACGGCCGTCCCGGGCGCGTCGCGCCCCTCGATCTCCATGGCCTGCAGCGCCTTGCCCAGCGCCTCGGCCAGCGCCTCGCCGCTGTCGTAGCGGTCGGCCGGGCGCTTGCGCAGGCAGCGGTCGATCACCGCCGCCAGCGCCGGCGAAGCGCCGGGCGCCACACTGCGCAGCGGCGGCGGCTCCTTCGTGGCATGGGCCACGAGCACGCTCTGCGGCGTGTTGCCCTCGAAGGGCAGTCGCCCGCTCAGCGCCAGAAACCCGATGCACCCCAGCGCGTACAGGTCGCTGCGCCGATCGATGGCTTCCCCGCTCGCCTGTTCGGGGCTCATGTAGTGCACCGTACCCAGCACGAGCCCATCCTGCGTGAGCGCCGGGTTGAAATCCGCGCGCGCGATGCCGAAATCGGTCACCACGGCGCGTCCCGACGCGCGCTCGAGCAGGATGTTCTCCGGCTTGACGTCACGGTGCACGATGCCGCGGGCGTGGGCGTAGGCGAGCGCCCAGGCGACCTCGCGGAGAATGCGCACGGTTTCGGACGGGGGCAGTGTGCCGCGGTCGCGGATGCGATCCCCCAGCGTTTCCCCGTCCACATAGCCCATGGCGAAGAAGGCAAAGTCGCCCACTTCATCAGCGCGGTAGACGGGCACGATGTTGGGGTGCGACAGCTGCGCGGCCATGCGCGCCTCGCGCAGGAACCGCTCCCGGGTATCGCCGTCGGCCGCGAGGTGCGGCGGCAGCACCTTGATGGCGACCGAGCGGTCAAGCCGCTCGTCCCGGCCCAGGAGCACGATCCCCATGCCGCCCCGCCCGAGTTCACGCTGAATGGCATACTGGCCACGCAAGGCCGCGCGGAAGGTGGCCAGGTCGTCGGGGGCGCTGGATTCGGGCAGACTCATTTGCGACAACCTACGCAGGAGGGGCAGGTGAGTTGCAGGGGTGGGCGGCAGCGGCCCTCGCTCGCCGGCACGGGCGCGGGGGCCTGCAGCGAGGAGGCAACGTCCTGCACGGTGCCTGACCGCCTCACGAGGGGATGAAAGGGCTTCCAGATATTGGAGTGGACAAGGCGTCCGGTTACTGATACGCTCCCCGCGTTATCATCTGTCACCCTATTTATCCCCCCCCGTGTATCCGCAATCGCGACTTCTCCGTGCCCTGTGCGCGGCCGCCTTCGCCGCCGCCGCTGCTGCCCCCGCGTACGCCCAAACCGCTCCGTCCCCGGCCGCGGGCATCTCGGCTCTGACGATTCGCGGACAGGTGGTCGATCCGGACGGGAAGCCGATTGCCGGGGCCGAACTGCGCCTGACCGATCCGAACGGACGCCTGGTGCTGGGGCGCACGGCCTCGGAGGGGCGCTTTGCGATCGAGGCACCCGGGCTGGGGCGGTTCACGCTGCAGGCGCGCGCCATCGGATTCGTTGCCGCCGTCCTCGACGTGACGGTGCCGACGGGCGACGCGCCGGTCCGGCTGCGACTGGTGCGGCAGCAGCAGCTGAGCACGGTGCAGGTCATTGGTGGCACCACCGGTTCGCGTGACCTGCATCCGGGCGCCGATGCGCTGCTGGGAGCGGTCTCGGTGCTGGGCGGTGATCAGATTGCCCGCGAAAACGTGGCTTTTGCGCAGGAACTGCTGCGCAAGGTTCCCGGCGTGTATCGCGCCGAGTTCAACCAGGGCATTGTGTCGGGTGACATCGGCATTCGCGGCTTCAATACCGAAAGCGAGATCGCCAGTACCAAGCTGCTCATCGATGGCATCCCGTCGAACTTGAACAGCGGGGTCAGCGAAATGAATGCCCTGTTCCCGCTGGAAATCGGCCGCATGGACGTGGTGCGCGGCACGAACGACCCGCGCTTCGGCATGTTCAACCTCGCGGGGAACGTCTCGGTGGAGACGGCGCAGGCGAAGGGCACCTACGTGACCTCGCGCCTGCAGGGCGGTTCGTTCGGTACGCAGGAGGCGCAGGTGCTGGGCGGGGTAACGGCCGGCGGTTTCAGTCAGACGCTCTTCGCGGGCGCCCGCCGGTCGGACGGCTACCGCGCCAACTCCGCCTCCGACAAGTGGACCGCGTCGGGCAAGTGGTTTTACACGTCCGACAGTGCGCGAGTACGCGTGGGGCTCATTGCCCGCACCCATCGGCTGGACACCGACGCGCCCGGCTACCTGACGCGCGACGAGTCGCGCCGCACCCCGCAATTCTCCCCGGCGTTCTCGTCGACCGACGGTGGCAGCGTCGACAGCGATCACGGCAGCCTGCATCTCGACGTGCGTCAGACGGCGACGCTGGTCTGGTCGCTCAAGGCCTACACCCAGCGGTTCGATCGCATTCGCTACGTGCGTTTCACGGCGGCCGGTGCCCAGCAGGAGCGCATCGAAGACGAGCGCCAGACGGGTGCCATTGCCACGGCCACGTGGCGTCCCGCCCGACTGGCGGCCAAGCAGTTCGTGCTGACCGGCGGTGCGGACGTGCAGCAGCAGCGCAACGAGCAGTTCCGCTTTCGCACGCTCGAGCGCGTGCGGCAGGCAACACTGCGCGACTTCGATTTCTCCCTCGACAACGCCGGCGCATTCGTGCAGGCGAGCGGTGCGCCCACGGACTGGCTGACGCTGTCGGCCGGCATTCGTGCCGATCAGCTGAGCGGGTCGTTCACCAACAACCTGCCGGCGCCCAGCACGCTGCCCATCCTCGACTACGGCACGATCACGCAACCGAAGCTGAGCGCGGGCATCCGCCTGAATGACCGCCTGAGTGCCTATGCGAACTACGGGCGCGGCTTCCAGATCGGCACCGGTCCGGCCGCGTATGGCCGGTCGCCGCTGCGGGCCTCCGTGAACGATGGTGCCGAAGTGGGTCTCGTGGCCCAGCCCACCAGCGCCTGGTCGGTGCGCGCGGGCTACTGGGAACAGCGCGCCTCCGACGAGGTGCGGTTGCGCTTCGACAACTCGGGCGACAGCGAGAACGTGGGACGCACCCGCCGCGCGGGGCTGGATGTCGAAAGCACTCTGCGCGTCTCGAACGCGGTGCAGTTCTGGGTGGCCGGCACGTCGCAGCGAGCGGAGCTCACCGAACCTGGAGCGCGCAACGCTGCCGTGAAGGGGAACCTGCTGAACCACGTGCCGTCGTGGACGGTCAAGTACGGCGCGGAGTGGGCGCCGCGTGCCGGCATCACGGCCTCGGCGTGGGCCTACGCCCAGGGCGACTATCACCTCACGCAGCAGAACGACCGGGGCCGGTGGGGTGGCATGCACACCGTGAATGCCGACGTGTCGTGGCGCTGGCGCGCCGCCGCCGTGGGATTGGGCGTCACCAACCTGTTCGACCGCTACATGGAGTACGTGTGGTGGGACGGCGCCCAGACGCTGCATTCGCCCGCTGCCGCGCGCGCGCTGTTCCTGACGCTGACGCTCGACCGCTGAGTGACTGACGACACCCGGAAGCGCGCAGACGCCATCGACGTCCTGCGCGGGCTGGTCATCGTGATCATGGTGCTCGATCATGCGCGCGAGTATGCGCGCGGGCCGGGCGTGGCCGATCCGATGGTGCTGGAGGGGATCTCGCCGCTGCTGTTCTGGATGCGCTGGGTCACGCACTTCTGCGCGCCCGTGTTCACTCTGCTGGCCGGCATGTCCGTGGGGCTTCAGGCGCGGTCCGGAGTACCGATGCCAGCATGGCAGTGGACGACGATCACGCGCGGACTTGTTCTCATCGCGCTCGAGTTCACCGTCATCCAGTTCGCGTGGACCTTCTCGTTCGTCTGGCCGTTGCGCTACGCGCAGGTGATCTGGGGGATCGGCGTAAGCCTGATCGTGCTGGGCCTCCTGCAGCGCGTACCGACGCAGGCGCGTGTCGTGGTGGGGCTGCTTTGTGTGGCGGGGCACAATGCCCTGGACGCGTGGCATCCCACGGCGCCGCCGTGGCTGCATTGGAGCTGGGCCATTCTGCACGATCGCCAGGTGATGCCCCTGTGGGGCGATGCGGCCGTTCGCACGTCGTACCCCGTGCTGCCCATGATCGGGTTGGTGCTGCTGGGTGAGGCGCTTGGCCGCTGGTACCGCACGGTGGCCCCGGCGCAGCGCGCCGTGTGGCTGATGCGCGGTGGTGCCGCCATGAGTGCGCTCTTCGTGGTGTTGCGCACCACCAACGTGTATGGCGATCTGCATGTGGCCACGTACGGTGCGAGCCTCGCCGGCAGCGTGATGGCCGCGTTGAACACCACGAAGTATCCCATGTCGCTCAGCTTCGTGCTCATGACCGTGGGACCGGCCCTGTTGCTGCTGGCGCTGTGGGACCGCCGCACGCCGGCCTGGACGGCGCCGCTGCGCACGCTCGGGCAGGTCCCCATGTTCCTGTACCTCGCGCACCTGTACTTCCTGCACGCGGCCGGGCTGCTGCTGGCGCTCGCGGCCGGCTATCCGTGGTCCGCCTTCGACTTTCGCGCGACCATCACCGGCATCCCGGCGGAGTTCAGCTATCCGCTGTGGCTGACCTTCCCGCTCGTGGCGGTGACCCTCGTGGTGCTGTACCGGCCGGCCCAGTGGTACGCGCGCGTGCGCGCGTCCAAGCGCTATCCCATTACCCGGTATCTCTAGCCGCGCCACACGGTCCGGTGTGGGCCGTCGTGCCGCGGGGGGCCGTCACCGGGCCGCACCGCCGCCGGTCTTGCCGGCACCGCGCGCCAGCGCGCGCACGCGCAGGCCATCGCTCAGCGACTCCGCCGGGTTCACCACGAGCGCGTCGCCGGCGGCCACGCCATCCAGTACTTCCACCGACGTGCCGAAGTCGCGGCCCAGGGTGACGGGCACCAGCTGCACGACGTTGTCGCGCACCCGCGCCACCAGAGTGCCCTCGCCGCGCACAATGAGGGCGATTGCGGGAATGCGCAGCGACGGAGCGCCGGCGGGCACGACGAAGGCCACCTGCGCGAACATGCCGGGGAGCAGCCGCCTGGTGCGGTTGATCACGTGCACCTCGGTGAGCAGCGTGCGTGTGGCGGGATCGATGGCGCCGGCGGTGCGCGCGACCACCCCGGCAATGGCACTGTCGCCGGTTTCCCGCACCATCACCCGTACGGGCAGCCCCGCGCGCACGCGGGATGCCGCACTCTGCGGCACCTGCAACATGACTCGCAGCGTATCCGTCTGAATGAGCGTGAGCAGCGGCCGGGCCGCAGCGGCGGCACCGGCCACCACGAGGGCGCCGAGATCCACCGTGCGCGCGCTCACCACGCCCGCGAAGGGCGCGAGCACGGCGCCAAAGCGCAGCACCTCGCGCAGGCTTGCCACGTTCGCGCGTGCCCCCCGCAGCGCGGCATCGGCCACGTTCGCCTGTGCCTGGCGTTCGTCCAGCTCCTGTGGCGTGACGACGCCCTGCTGCGCCAACGACTGCCAGCGCGTGAGCGTCGTGGCCGCCAGCGCCGCACTGGCTTCTGCCTGCTCGACCACGGCGGCCGCCTGACGCGCCTGCTCGCGCACTTCGGGCATGTCGAGCAGGAGCAGCGTGTCCCCGGCGCGCACGGTGGAGCCGATATCCACGCGCAGTGCGCGTACGAATCCATTGGCGCGCGCGAAGATGGGGGTTTCGTGCAACCCGGTCACCGACGCCGGCAATTCGAGTGGCATGCTGGTGGTGTCGGCACGCACCGTCTCCGTGAACACCGTCGGCGCCGCATTCACCTGGGCCCGCTCGGCCGCGCGCGCCTTGGACTGTGCCAGACGGGGCACGGCACCGGCCACCAGCAACCCGGCGAACAGCAGCGCCAGCACGACGAACAGGACCCGGCCCTGCCGCCGCCGGGGAAGGCGTGAGGCAACGATCATCAGGACACCGGTACCGAAAGGGTGGGTGGCACCAACCCGTCGGGCGGTGCCGGATGCACGGCGCGCAGCCGGCTGTAGACCAGCGGCAGGACCGTCAACGTGGCCACGGTGGCGAACGCCAGGCCGCCAATGACGGCGCGGCCCAGCGGGGCGTTCTGCTCGCCCCCTTCACCCACGCCCAGTGCCATGGGCACCATCCCCACGATCATGGCCGCCGCCGTCATGATGACGGGGCGCAGGCGGGTGCTGGCCGCCTCGACCGCCGCGTCGAAGGCGCTCAGGCCGGCGGCCATACGTTCGTTGGCGAAGGAGACCACGAGGATGCCGTTGGCGGTGGCCACGCCCACACTCATGATGGCCCCCATGAACGCCGGCACGCTGATGGTGTTGCCCGCCGCGAAGAGGGCCCACACGACGCCGGCCAGCGCGAGCGGCAGGGCGCTGCTGATGATGAACGGGTCACGCCACGACTGGAAGTTCACCACCATGATGAGGTACACGAGGACCACCGCGAACAGCAGGCCGGTGGCCAGCCCGCGGTACGACTCGCGCATGCTCGCCACCTGGCCGCGCATGACCAGCGTGGAGCCCTTGGGCAGCGTGGGGCGCAGTGAGTCGAGCACCAGGTCGATGTCGGCGGCCACGGACCCCAGATCACGATGTTGCACATTGGCGAAGATGTCGTACACGGGTGCCACATCGTAATGGCTCACCACGGCCATGCTGCTGCCGCGCGAGATCGTGGCCACGTTGCCGAGCACCTGCGCGGGGCCTCCCGCCACGCCGGATACCGGCGTCTGGCCGAGTGTCTCGAGCGATGACACGCGATACTGCGGGGTCTGCACGCTTACGGTGTACTGCACGCCATTCTGGGGGCTGAGCCAGACGTTGGGTTGCGCCTGCCCGCTCGACGCGAGCGATACCAGCAGGTCGTTGGCCACCTCGCGCTGCGTGAGGGCCAGTGAGCTGGCGCGCGTGCGATCGACGGTGACGTTGAGTTGTGGCGCCTCGAGCCGCTGCTGCAGGTAGACGTCCACCGCGCCGGGAATCTGTCGCACCCGCTGCTCGATGGCGCGCGCCACCACGATGTTCTCGGCGCGGTTGCTGCCCGCGATCTGCACGTTCACGGGTGCGGGCAGCCCGGCGTTGAGGATCTGGCCGATGATGTCGGCCGACTGGAAGAAGACCAGCACGTTGGGAAACTCGTCGCGCAGGACGCGCCGGATCTCGCTGGCATAGCCGGCCGTGGTGCCGCGACGCGTGTCCGTGAGCACCAGCAGCAGGTCGGCATCGGTGACTCCGGTGGTGGGGTTGTCGCTGAACGCCAGATTGGTGAGGCTCGTGGAGGCGATGCCCACGTTGTCGAGAATCGTACCGAGGTCCTCGGGGGGAATGATGGTGCGAATGCGCGCCTCCACCGCCGCCACCATGCGCGCGGTCTCCTCCAGGCGGGTGCCCACCGGGGCCCGCAGATGCAGCCGGATCTGCCCGGCGTCCACCTGGGGGAAGAAATCGCGGCCGAGCCACGGGACCAGCAGCCCCGCCGACAGCAGTACCAGCAGTGCCGTGCCCGCCAGCCTGGTGGGGCGGACGAGCGTGCCGGCGAGGGCGTCGCGATAGCGCAGACGCCTGGCCTCGAACCAGCGCTCGAAGCCCAGGTGCACGCGCGCAAACGGCCCCGGCCGCCGCGGCGCCTCGGCGTGTCGCGCCTCGGCGTGTCGCGCCTCGGCGTGTCGCGCCTCGAGCGCGCGCTCGCGCTGCAGCGCGAACTGCACCAGCGTGGGAACGAGCGTGCGGGAAATCACGTATGACGCGAGCATCGCGAACACCACCGCCATGGCCAGCGGGCGGAAGAGCGAGCCGGCAGCGCCGCTGAGAAAGAAGATGGGAACGAAGACGATGCAGATGGCGAGCGTGGACACCAGCGTGGGCAGCGCGATCTGCCCGGCGCCCTGCATGATGGCGGTCTCGATGTCCGGCTCGTGCTCCTGCATGCGGTGGATGTTCTCGATCCCCACGGTGGCATCGTCCACCAGCACACCCACGGCCAGCGCGAGTCCGCCCAGCGTCATCACGTTGAGCGTTTCCCCCAGCGCGGCCAGCACGGTGACGCTCACGAGAATGGAGAGCGGGATCGACAGGGCCACGATGAGGGTACTGCGCCAGCTCCCCAGAAAGAGCAGGATCATGGCGGCCGTGAGGCACGCCGCAATGAGCGCTTCGATCACGACGCCCTCGAGCGCCGCTTTCACGAAGAGCGACTGGTCGGCGAGCACATCCACCTTGAGCGCCGAGGGCAGCCCGGCAAGGATCCCGGGGAGGGCGTCGCGCACCCGATCGACCACGTCGATGGTGCTGGCGCCGCCCGACTTGAGGACCGTCACCAGCGCGCCGCGCACGCCGTCGCGGTGCACGATGTTGGTCTGCACCGCATACCCATCGCGCACCTGCGCCACGTCGCGCACGCGCACGAGGGCCCCGTTGACCACGCGAATGGGGAGATCGTTCAGCGCCTCGACGGCACTGGGGCTGCCGTTGAGGCGTACGGCGTACTCGCGTTCGCCGATCTTCGCGGTCCCGCCGGGCAGCACCAGATTCTGCGCGCTGATGGCGTCGGACACATCGGTGGGCGACAGCCCCCGCGCCTGCAGCTGCACGGGATCCAGATCGACATTGATGAGCCGCGAGCGCCCGCCGTACGGTTGCGGCACGCTCGCGCCACGCACGGTGGCCAGGCGTGTGCGGATGCCGTTGGTGCCCAGGTCATTGAGCTGCTGCTCGGACAGCGAATCCCCGCCCAGCGCGAGCTGCAGCACCGGCACGTTGGCCGCATTGTAGCGAATGATGAGCGGGGCGCTGGCCCCGGGCGGCATGATGCGCAGGATGGTCTGCGACTGCGCGGCAATCTGCGACACCGCACTTTCCACCGAGGCGTCGGGTTGGAAGAACACCTTCACCACGGTGATGCCGGCGAGCGACTGCGATTCGATGTGCTCGATGCCGGTGAGCGTGGTGGTGAGGGAGCGCTCGAAGGGCGTGGCAAAGCGCCGTTCCATTTCTTCCGGCGGCAGGCCGTTGTACGACCAGATCACCGAGACCACCGGAATGTCCAGCTCCGGGAGGATATCGGTGGCCATGCGCCACGCCGACAGCACCCCGAACAGCACGACCAGCAGGGCGCCGACGATGAACGTATACGGCCGGCGCAGGGCCAGCGAAACAATCCACATGACGGTTGAGCGGAAGAGCCGACGGGGGCAGGCAGGACGCCGCCACTGCCGATTCTACGTGCCACCGCCCGGTTCCGCTTGGCGGTGCCGCCCGGCATCGCATTGCAAAAGTGCCGGGTGCAGCCGAAACTTCGCCGCCATGGCTACTCCTGCTCTCCGCATGGTCAGCGCGGTGGCATTGCTCCAGATCATGGCCGCCGCACCGGCCAACGCGCAGCCGTGGGTCACCCGTCATCAGGACGCGATGTGGGTGGGCGCGTTCGTGGACGAGCCCATTACCAGGCGCACGGCCCTGTGGTTCGATGGCTCGTGGCGACGCATGGACTTCGGTGCCGACCCGCAGCAACTGCTGGTACGCCCCGGCGTCCAGATCACGGTCGCCCCGGGCGTCCGGGTGGCGGGGGGATACGCGTATATCGCCACCGCGCCGTACGGCAGCCTGCCGTCTTCATCGGCCACACGCGAGCATCGGAGCTGGCAGCAGATCTCGCTCAGCCACCGCGCCGGTCCCTTCACCGTGAGCCATCGCTACCGGTTGGAGCAGCGCTGGATCCATCCGCTGCTCTCGGTGGCGGGGTCAGACGACCGCGAGGCCGGCCCCACCACTTACCAGAACCGCCTGCGGTACATGCCGCGGGCCCAGGCCAATCTGGGGTCGCTCACGCTGCAGGGGCGCCCGCTGATCGGCTTTGTGTGGAATGAGTTGCTCATGCCCCTGGGCGGCGCCACCCAAACGTTGACCATTGGGCAGAACCGGGCCACGGTGGGGGTTGGGGTGCCACTGTCGACCCGCATTCGTGCCGAACTGGGCTACATGAACCTGTACAACGCCTTCGCGGCGCGGCGCGCCAACGAGGTGAACCACACCCTGTGGCTGTCCTGGCACTGGACCGGGCAATGACGCCGCGCGGCGGTCCCCCGCCGCCCCGGGACGCCGCCGCCTTGGAGCCGGTGAGACAAGCACGGGCCGGACTCGCGAAGGAGTCCGGCCCGTGCTTGTGCTGGTCCGGCGGTGGGCGACCGGTGAAGCGCCGGTCAACCTGCCGGTCACCTGCCGGTTATCTGCCGGTCACTTGCCCGTGTCGAGCATCGCCTCGATCTGGTCGCGCGCGTCCTGCAAATGCGCGCGGGTGGCGCGGTCTCCCGTGCGGCCAATGGCCGCCGCGAGCTCGCGGTCGAGGGTTCGCATTTCGTCCTTCAGCAACGGACGGAAATCGCGCGTGTTGACGATGGGACCGAAGAACTGCGCCAGCGCGATGTCCTGAGCGCTTGGCGCGGCCGGCTTGATCTTGCTGGCCATCGCTTCGAGATACGTGGTCTGCAGCCGACGGCGATAGGCGTCGACGGGCCGCCCCGCGTAGATCTCCTTCCACAGCCCGCGGCGCAGGTCGGTGAGCATCTCGCCCAGCGAGTACACCGAGGCCGTGCTGCCCGCGGTGGCCTCGAGTTCGATCAGGCGCTGCAGGCGGGCGTTGCTCACGAGGCTCGAGAGCACACGCGCCTGGGCCCCGGCGACCCGTCCGATATTGCCGTCGGATTCCAGCTTGCGCAGAATCGACAGATCCGTGAGGTAGGTGGGCGTGGTGAAGACCTCGTCGTTGAGAAACTTCATGGCCGTCTTCTGGCGCGCGCGCGGCACCGGCGTCCACACCGGGCCGCTCTGGCTGACACGCTTTTCCTGCCGGTCCACGCCGCCGATGATCTTGGTCACGTGGTTGGCCTCGAGCGCCCACTGGCCGATCACGCCGTCGTAGGTCTCCTTGAGCAGCGAGAAGTCCTTGGTCTTGTCGGCGGTTGAGGCCGGCTCCACCAGCTTCATGATGCGGGCGAGGTTCTTGAAGCCGAGCGTGCTGGCGCGCACGGCATCGGCATCGCCCACCGCTTCCGTCTGCTCGCCGGGATCGGCCTGGCCGGCGCTGGCGTCATCGGAGAAGCGATACCACGGAATGCTGTCCTGCATACGCGCCCATTCGTCGAGCTTGGGCAGCTCCGCTTCCGGCGTGCGCGCGGCCGCGATGGGCGCGTAGCCCCACATGGTGGCGAACTTGTCGTAGGGCCCCACCTTGGGGACCAGCGTTTCGAGCGGGAGGTTGTCCTCGGGCTGCGCCACGTAGTTGAAGCGGGCGTAGTCCATGATGCTGGGCGAGTGCCCCATCTTGGTCACCCAGCTGCGGCTCCGGATGGAGTCGAGCGGGTACATGGAGCTGCCCTTGAAGTTGTGGCGGAAGCCCAGCGTGTGCCCCACCTCGTGCGCCACCACGAACTGCACGAGCCGCCCCATGAGCGTGTCAGGGAAGGGGAAGCGCTGGGCGCGCTTGTCGAGGTGCCCCACCTGGGAGAAGTACCACTCGCGCTGGAGGTCCAGGATGTTGTGGTACATCTGCACGTCGGCGTCGAGAATTTCGCCGGTGCGCGGGTCCACGAGGCTTGGCCCCTGCGCATTGGCGGTGGGGGACGGGAGCCAGCGGATCATCGTCACGCTGGCGTCCTCACCGGAGAACTCCGGGTTGTCGGCGGGGGCGTCGGCGGCCACGATGCCCTTGGCGAAGCCCGCGGCTTCAAACGCCTCCTGCCACTCCTCGATGCCGGCGCGAATGAACGGCTTGAGGTACGACGGCGTGGCGGGGTCCACGTAGTACGTGATGGGCTTCTTCGGGACGCAGAGAGCGCCCACCTTCTGGTCGCTGCACTCGAGGCGCCAGCGCTTGATGTAGTCGCGCGACACGACGCGCTGCTCGTTGGAGCCGAAGTCGCGCTTGGGGGTCACGAAGTAGCCCACGCGCCGATCGGAGAGGCGCGGCATCATGGGCTCGTCGGGCAGGCGCACGAGCGAGAAGGTGTACGACTCGGTGGTGGCGTTGCCGGTAGCGCCGCCGAGCCCCGGAATGGGGAGGCCGGGAATGCCGCCACCCGGCGCCGCGGTGTACGTCTGCACGGCGGTGACGTTCACATTGCGCGGGAAGGCGCTGAACTTGTCGATGAACGAGCGATTCGCGTCGACGGTGGCGCGGCGACCGCGCGCGGTGAACTCCGGCACGCCACCGGTGAACATGCGCGTCACTTCCACCACGGCCGCGCTGTCCTTGCCGTACGCCTCCACATTCAGCGTGGCGACGATGGGGAAGAAGGAGATGAGGTTCATGGCCTGCCGCGACTGCTGCGTGCTGTCGCTGGCCACGTTGAGATACGTGGCTTCACGCACCAGGATGCGGTTGTCGCGCCGCTCGAAGCGGATGACGCGCTCGGGCCCGTACAGGCTGCCGTTGATCGCGTCGCTGGTGCCGGCGAGCACCGTGGTCACGAGGAAATCCTTCCCCTGCTGCGCGGCGGGGATTTCGAAAAAGAGACGCGAGCCCACCTGGTGCACGGCGAAGACGCCCTGCTTGCTGCGCGCGCGCGGCGTGATGACGGTGGCGTAGGGGCGCGGGTTGGGCTCGGCCGCGCCGCCGAGGGCGCCGGCCAGCCCCGGAATGTTGGGGAGACCGGCGGGCGGCTGACCGGGCGCAGGCTGCCCGGGGGTGGGCTGGCCAGGCGCGGGCGGCTGGTTGGGCGCGGCGTTGGCGGCGGGGCGGTTGGCGGGCGTCGGCGCCGCGGTCGGCTTCTTGGCCGGCGAGCAGGCGGCGATCGCGAGGCCAGCCACCGCAAAGGGCATGGAGCGGAGGCGCATTGGACCTGAGGAGGGGTGGGAAGGATGCCCGCAGCGGCAGCGGGACACCGGAGTCTACGGCCCGCGCCGTCCCACGGGCAGTGGGCGTCCGTCAGGGCGGGGCAGAACGCGCGATGGCGGCGGCGCAGGCAGATGCCCGCGCCGCCGCCATCGCGCGCGTCGTCCTTCGCGGTGGTCAGTCCTGCGGCGGCATCACCACGAGCTGGTAGGTGACCGTGTGTTCCGCGAACGCGTAGACCAGGCGATGCGTCCCCGCGGGAAGCGCCAACTCCGTGCCGAGTCGGGCAATGCCGTCCGCATTGGCGACCAGGGAAAGCTGAGCCTCCGGTTCGTCGCTTTCGGCCGCAAAGATCGTGGCCGTCAGCGGCACATCCGCGACCGGGTTGCCGTACTGATCGAGCACGCGGACCGGGGCCCCGTTGAACGGCTTCCCGGCCGAGAGCGTATCGGTCGTCATGGCCATGGCTTGGAGCCTGCTGGGATCAGCAGCGCTCACCCGCACGACGAACTCCACGTCGTCGCTGCCCAGCGCCGCCGTGACGGTCGCCGTGCCCGCCTTGGACCCGGCCTGGAAGACGGCGCGCGCCACACCGGCGGCGTCGGTCAGCGCCGACACCGCGGTAACGCGCCCATCGCCGTTCAGCGTCCAGGTGACGGTCGCGCCGGCCACCGGGGCGCCCGAGGGCACGAAGAACCGCACGGCCAGGGTGTCCAGTCCTTCCTGCATGACGGGAATGAGCTGGTTGTCGCCGCCGATCACCATGGCACGGACCGGCACGGCTTCATCGGTTGGGGATACGGGGCTGCTGGAGTCCGAGCAGGCGGTGGCGGCAGTGAGGGCACACAGCGAAAGGGCGGTAACGGCGCGACGGAACATGGACACTCCTATGCAGTGGCGATTGAGGTGTGGTACTACCCGAAGTCGTTCCGTCCCGTCTTGATCGTGACTTGAGTCACGATTTCGCCATTCATCACTTCGTCGTACGATTTCGTCACAGTGTTCATGTCCGGCGTGTGGCGGAACGGTGAAGGGGCCGGACATGGGATGCGGTCGCAGCTCCGACCTCCGACCATCCGACCATCCGACCGTCCGATCATCCGATCATCGGACGTCGGAAGCCGGACGTCGGATGCATGCCGGAGGTCCGAGGCCGGAGGGGGCGGTCGGAAGTCCGAGGCCGGATGGTGCAGGTCGCGGGGCACGGGATGGTCGCGGCCGCCCGTCCGGGCTCGGACCTCGGAGGACGTCGGGACTCCGATGTCGGGCATGTATCGGAGCTCCGACCTCCGACCTCCGACCATCCGACCTCCGACCGTCCGATCATCCGATCATCGGACGTCGGAAGCCGGACGTCGGATGCATGCCGGAGGTCCGAGGCCGGAGGGGGCGGTCGGAAGTCCGAGGCCGGATGGTCCTGCGTTACGGCGATGGCGCGCGCGTGGATTCGGTGAGGGAGGATCGTGTGCGTGGCCTATCGTGGGGCATGCCTCACAATCCGAATCGACTGCAGGTGGTTCAGCGCGCGGATGCGCTCGTAGTGGAGATCCATGCGTTCGCGTCTCGGCACCGTCGTCTTCTGGCGGATCTCTCGCCGGGGCTTCGCAATCAGGTCGTACGCGCCGCGGCCTCGATTTCGCTCAACCTGAGCGAAGCTTGCGGATACCACGCGACGCCGCGCGTCATCGCGTTTCTCGAGGTGGCCATTGGGTCGTGCAATGAAGTGGAGCGCATTCTCGGTCTCAGCGACCGCCTCGGTGTGCACGATCCTCGCCTGTCGTTCATCCTCGGCGAAATCGCGGCCGTGCGCATGATGCTCTACGGCCTCCGCCGCCGCCTCAAGCACTCACCCGTTTCATAGCTGCCCGGAAAGCCCCTCGCGCTTCGGACCTCCGAGGACGTCGGGCCTCCGATGTCGGGCATGCATCGGGCCTCCGACATCGGAGAATCCGACATCGGACGCGTCGGACGCGTCGGACGCCGGCAGTCGGACGTCGGATGGTCCGACGTCCGACATCCGACTCATCTGGGTATCCGACCGCCGGCTCCCGACGATTCCCACGCCGCACCATCCGGCGCCTGGCGATCGAGCCGTACAACCTTCAGTGCCTGCGACGGCACGGTCACGGTCAGCAGCGTGCTCTCGCTCCAGGTGCTGATGATCTCGAGGCCGTCTACGGTGAGTGCAATCTGCTCACCGCGTACGGTCGCGGCGGCGTGCACGGTCTTCCCCGATGACGTGATGAACAGGGTGAGGGAGTCGCGGTGCGCCTGCTGGGCGAACCACGCCAGATAGGCCGTGTGCAACATCGAGCGTCCCAGCAAGGGGATGGCTCCCGGTCTGGTGGGGAGCCGCTGCGCGGTGCGCTCTCCCTGCACGGTGGTGGTCACCAGCATGGAGTCTCCCACCGCAAGAAAGTCGGTCTCCTGTAGCGGGAGGATGCCCCCCGCGCCGGCGGGGGGATAGACCCCCAGTCTGAGCAACGTCGGCGCGCCCCCTTCGAGTTGATGCTCCCAGGCAAGCCGCGGGCTATTGGGGACAACGAACACACCACGCACTGAGCCCGACTCGAGTCGCACGCCTTCGAAGGCAATGGTATCGGCGCCTTGAATGTAGGCGTAGACCACCGCGGTGCTGTCGGTAGTCACCGCCTGGGCCTCCGCCGCGCGGGCGAAGGTCAGGAGCAGCAGCAGCGGAGCCAGAGATCGACGCATGCGCATACGAAGCAGCGGCGGCGCGCCCGCGGCCACCCGCGCGCCCCCCGGGGGCGGGGGGGGGGCGGGGGGCGGGCCGGCCCCCGCCGGCCGCCCCCGCCTCCTCCGCCGGGGCAGGGCAGCGCGGGCCGGCTCGGACGAGTGCCCGCGGG
>Ga0315899_10002429_pt1 | contig 20666 bp, 14 predicted proteins | sample LakEriMetagenome_2_FD_203518 | JGI IMG/M metagenome (GOLD analysis project Ga0315899, IMG submission 203518) | Freshwater fungal communities from buoy surface, Lake Erie, Ohio, United States - Buoy 4 MA112 | ecosystem: Environmental > Aquatic > Freshwater > Lake | place: USA: Lake Erie, Ohio... | reverse complement strand
GTGTACGGCGGGGTCGAGCGCCACGTAGCGCGCGTTCCGACTGGCCCGCGTGCGGCATTGGTTCACCAGGATGCGCGTGAGCCAGGCGCCGAACTTGTCGCGCTCCCGGTAGTTGCCCAGATGCCGGTAGGCGCGCACGAACACCTCCTGCACCACGTCCTCTGCGTCGTCGGAGTCGGCCAGCAGGTGCGTGGCCAGCCGGAGACAGCGCGCGTGATGCCGGTCCACGAGCGCCGCGAACGCCTCGGCGCGTCCGCTCAGCACCTGGCGGACCAGTGCGGCGTCGATGGCGGCGGGGTGGTCGGTGTGTGGTGGGTGCACAGCCAGTAACCCGGGGAACGGGGGAAACGTCACAGGGGGCGCCGTGCACCCGGAACTTCGTCACGCCGGGGGCAGCACGGGTTGCCGGTTTCTCCAGCTGTCGGGTGCGCGTGTGGTGCAGGCCGGGAGCACCACATGGCGTCGCTGGGGGTGGGTGTGTATGCTGCCCGCATGCTCTTCCGTCGGGTCGTCTACTGGGTGTCGGGGCGCTGCCTGCGCTGGTTCTACCGCGAGCACCGGGTGGTGGGGTACGGTGCCGTGCCGCTCAGTGGTCCGGTGCTGCTGGCCGGTAATCACCCGAACGACCTCCCCGATGTCATCGCGGGGCTGTACTTGTCGCCGCGCCACCCGCGCTACATCGCCACGGTGTCGGTGACCAGCAACGCCATGGCGAAGGCGATGTACGAGGCGATGGCGGTGATTCCGGTGGCGCGCGTGCGCGACGCGCGGAAAATGAAGGCCGAGGGGGTGGACCTGGCGGCGGTGAACCAGGCGGCGACCGACGCCGTGCTGGCCGCGTTGGCCGCGGGCGAGGTGGTGGAAGTGTTTCCCGAAGGCGGCGTGCATGACGTGCCACAGATTGGCCGTCTGCGCACAGGTGTCGCGAAGATGGTGCTGGACCATCTCGATGCTGCTGCGGAAAATGATGTCACCATTGTGCCGTTCGGCCATCAGTACGAGGCGCCGCGCCGCTGGCGCAGCGACCTGCTGACGGTGCTTGGCACCCCGTGGGGGGTGCGCGCGTGGTTGGCGAGTCAGCCAGCCGACCAACGGGGGCCCAGTGCGCTGACCGAGCGGCTGGGGGAGAGCATCCGTGCGGTCACCCGCAACGCGGAGAGCTGGGAGGAGGGCGCCACCCGCGACGAAATCGTGGCGGCGGCGGCCGCCCTTCGTGCTCCGCGCGACCCCTTGGGCGCGGCGCCTGGTCTGGTACCCGCCGCCTCGGCGATGGCCGCCGATGCCCATGGCGATGGTCCCAGCCCCCTGGCGGTTCACATCCGAACCGCCGCCCACGCCCTCGCGGCCGCCGTTGAGCGGGCTGGCGGCATTGGCACGTCGGCCGTGGACCATGCCCGGCTGCTCCATGCGCTCGGCGTGCACCCGGCTGGCGCGCCGGTGCCGAGCATTGCCCTCGGGTTGGCGGTACCGGTCGCCGCCATCGGCTGGGCCGTCCATGCGCCCGTGTTGCCGCTCGTGCACGCGCTCTCCGCCCGGCGGGCCAAGGCGCGGGTGGATCTGGTGGCCGGTTGCTTCGTGCCCGGGCTGTACCTCGTCCTGCTCTGGTGGCTCGTGGTGGCCCTGCTGGCCGCCGTGGGGCTGGCGGTTGCCGGCTGGTCGCCGCTCTGGGCCGTGCTGCTGTTGGTCACGCTCCCGCGTTTCGGCGACTTCGCCCTGGGCTGGCGTGACCGGCTTGGTGCCTGGCGCTTCGTGAAACGGATTCATGAATGGAGCCCACCGGAGTGCGAGCGTCTGCGGGCGGCGGCGGCGGTGATCCGCGGGTGGGCGATTACTCTGTAGCATGACGCTCATCTCCCTCGGTAACGTCGGTGTCGAATTCGGCGCCTCGGAAATCTTCCGCGACATCTCCTTCACGGTGGCCGCGGGTGAGCGGTGGGCGGTGGTGGGGCGTAACGGGACCGGCAAATCCACCCTCGTGCGCCTCATGACCGGGGACCTGCAGCCCACGCGGGGCAGTGTGGCGCGCACGCCGGGGCTGCGCGTGGCGCTCATGGATCAGCATCGCCGCTTTCCCAGCGACCAGAGCCTGTGGGACATCGTGGCGGATGCCTTTGGTGACCTGCGTGCGCTCGAGCACGCCCTGGCCCACCAGGCCGCCAATCTCGAGCACGACCATAGCGAGGCGGCCATGGAGAAGTACGGCCGCGACCTCGAACGGTTCGAGCGCGAGGGGGGCTACGAAATGGCGTCGAAGGTGGACGCGATTCTCATGGGCGTGGCCTTCGATCCCCAGATGGCGCGCACCACGCGCATCGGCACCCTGAGCGGCGGCGAACGAGGGCGTGTGGCGCTGGCGCGGCAGCTGGCCACGCCCGCCGACCTGTACATCCTCGACGAACCCACCAACCACCTCGACCTCGATACGACGGCGTGGCTGGAGGGGTATCTGGCGAGCACCGAGAAGACGGTGCTGTGCATCAGTCACGATCGCGCGTTCCTCAACGCGATTGCCGATCATGTGCTGCACTTCGAGGGGGGCACGGCCTTCGCGTACACGGGCGGCTACGAAAGCTTCGTGCAGCAGCGCGAGGAGCGGCGACTGGCCCAGCAGCGACAGTTCGACAAGCAGCAGAACAAGATCGCGTCGGAGATGGACTACATCGCCCGCAATCTGGCAGGGCAGAACACGCGCCAGGCCAAGGGGCGCCGCAAGCTGCTGGCCCGCATGCCCCGCCTTTCCGCGCCCATTGGCGCCGACGGCGTGATGGCCCTGCGCCTCGACGCCGGCACACGCAGCGGCGACCGGGTGATCGAAGCCAAGGACGTGACCGTTGGCGTCCCCACGGCCGATGGCCCACGGGCCCTCGTACGCGACGTGGCGGTGGTGCTGGAGCGCAACGAGGTCGTGGCGCTGGTGGGCCCCAACGGCGCCGGCAAGAGCACGCTCATCAAGACGCTGCTGGGCGAGATGCCGCCGCTGGCCGGTGAGGTGAAGGTGGGCCCCAGCACCTCCGTGGCGTACTACCGGCAGGACGTGGGGCATCTCCCCCTCGACCGCACCATCTACGACGCCATTGCCAACGAGCGGCCCCTCTGGGAGCGTCGTCAGGTGCAGGGGCACCTGGGGCGGTTCGGCTTCAGTGGTGATGAGGTGCAGCGCACGATCGGTACGCTGTCAGGCGGCGAACGCGCGCGCGTGGCCATGGCGCTGCTCACGCTCAGCACGAACAACCTGCTCATCCTCGACGAGCCCACCAATCACCTCGACGTGGAAAGCATCGAAGTGCTCGAAGACGCCGTCGAGGAGTACGACGGGAGTGTGCTCATCGTGAGCCACGACCGGGCCGTGCTGCGCGGACTGGCCACCCAGGTGTGGGAGCTGCGTCAGGGCCAGCTGCAGATCTTTCCCGGCCCCTTCGTGGAATGGGAGGCGATGCGCGCCGAGCGCCTGCAGCAGGAGGCGAAGCAGGCACGCGCGGATGATCGCCGGGAGGCGGAGCGCGCGGTGAAGCAGCGCGACCGGGAACGCGACCAGCGCGAGCGGGAGAAGGCGGCCGGGGGTGACCCGAAGAAGTTGCGGCGGGCCGCCGAGAAGGCGCTGGCCGATGCGGAGCTGCGGGTGAGTGTGCTGGAAGGCAAGATCGCCGAGCTCACCGCGCAGCTGGACGATGCGTCGCTGTACGACACGCCGGCCGGGGTGAAGAAGGCGGCCGCCATGGGCAAGTCGCTCGACGAAGCCCGCGACGCCCTGGAGGATGCCATGCACGACTGGGGGACCGCCGAGGAGTATGTGGCGATGCTGCGCCAGCACGGGGCGTAGCCGGACAGGCGGGCGTTGCAACTTCGGACCGGCCTCTGGCGTACGACGTGCCGTATGCCTCATTCACGAACTGTCGGTGGCGCCGCCCGGATCCTGGCCGCGCGGGTCTTTTCGCTTGGCGCGCGGGTCGGTGCCCTGCTGGTCATGGTCGTCACGCCGGCCGTGGTGTCCGCGCAGGCAGCACCCGGGGCGCCGCCGCTGCCGCCGGCGCTGCGGCAGCTGCTCGACGAGGCAAGCCGGAACAACCGGCTTCCCGCCGACCTGATCTCGTACAGGGCGGCGGTGGAGACGGAGATCGCCATCCTGCTGCGCCGCGAGGAAGGCACGGAGGCGGTGGCCGCCATCGAGCAGGTGGCGAGTCGCCTCAAGTGGAACCGTACCGGGGCCTACGATCAGCGGGTGGTCGGCTACCGATCGCAGCAGCTGGGGGCGAACGTCTCCATGCTGTCGCTGTTCCAGACCGGGTGGCTGAACCCCTCGCTCTACGGCAATCGGCTGCGGGTGCGGCCGCGCTCCTCCGAGTCACGTGGGCAGGCCGCGGCCGTGTCGCGTGGGCGTGACGGCACCGACACGCTGCCGGCGGTGCATCCGCTGGCCACCGATCGCGATCGCTACTACGACTACAGCGGTGGTGACACGGTCGTCGTGATGCAGGCGGGAGATCGCCGCATTCCCATCGCCCACGTGCGCGTACAGCCGCGGGAGGGGATCACCGACAAGGTGGTGCTCTTCGACGGCGAGATGGATCTCGACGCGTCGCGCGGCACGCTGGTGCGATTGCGCGGCTACTTCGTGCGCACGGGCACGCGCCGCTCGGTGCTGGCGCGCACGCTGGCCGACGCCGTGGCGTTCGTGGAGTACGAGAATGGCGAGCGCCTGGGACAATACTGGCTGCCGGCGAAACAGCGCATTGAACTGCAGGCCAGCCTGCCCGTGCTCGGGGACCAGCGGGCCATCGTCCGCATCGTGTCGCGCTTCGCCGATATGGAAGTGAACGACACGACGCTCTCGGCGGAGACGCTGGCCACGGCGGACTCGCTGCGGGCGCTGGCGCGGCGCCCGGTGTTCTATGCTCCGGCCGATTCCCTCACCCGTTTCGGGTCGTGGCGCAACGGGTTGGGCGTGATCACCGAGGGAATGCACGCCGATGACTTTCAGGACATCGCGCCCGATCGCTGGCGTCCTACCGGGGCCCCGCGCTTCGACCTCACACCCCAGCGCGCCGCCGACGTGATCCACTTCAATCGCGTGGAAGGGCTCTTTACGGGGGTCGGCGGCAAGGTGGCGCTGCGTGATCTGGCGCCGGGCGTGGTGGTGCGCGGCAACGCGGGGTACGCGTGGGCCGAGCAGACCGTGCGGGGACGGGTCAGCGTGGAGCGTACGCGCGGTCCGTGGACGTGGGAGCTGCGTGGTGGCCGCTCGATGGATATCACCAACGATTTCCGCGCGCCCTTCGACTCCGGCAACTCGTCGGCGGTGCTCGCCTCGCTCGATTCGTACGACTACGTGTCGCGCAACTTCGCGGCGGTCTCCGCGCTGCGACGCATCGGGGCGCGCCGGTGGTTGCTGCGCGGGGATGTGGGGTACGCTGATGACCGGTGGCGCCCCAGCCAGTACGTGCGTGGCCCGTTTGGCGGGGAGTCGTTCCGGCAGAATCAGGGGGTGGACGAAGGCGGCTACCTGAGGAGTGCGGCCACGATCGAGTGGCACCCGGATGTGGCCGCCGAGTTCGTGAAGCCGGGGCTGGGGGGGCGGCTGTACTACGAGCGCGGTGATGGTACGCTGTCGTACCAGCGCACCGAGCTGCGCATCAGCGGGCGGCGTCCGCTTGGTCCGTTCATTCTGCTGGGGCGGGGTGACGTGGGGGTCGTGACCGGGGCGCGGATCCCGCCGCAGCAGCTGTTCGAGCTGGGGCGTTTCCAGAACCTGCCATCGTACGCCGACAAGGAGTTTGCCGGGTCGCGGGCCGCGGCGCTGCGCGGGTCGCTGCAATACACCAGCCCCTTCCTGCGCAATCCGATTCGCGTGAAGACGCTGTTTCTGCCGGCGATTGCGCCGGGGTTCAGCGTTGGCGTTCAGAGCGGGTGGGCGGACGCCCCGACCACCGCGGCGCGCGAGGCCATCAACCGCCTCGATCGCTTCTACGATCCGCGGCTGCTGGCGTCGCGGGCGCCGGTGGCGCGTCCCACGGAGCGGATCCGGGCCAGTGTGACCGCGGGGTTCCGGTTCTTCGGGAACGGTCTGTTCGCGGGGGTCACGCGCCCGGTGGACCAGGCTGCGGCGTGGACGCTGCTGCTCGGCTTCGGGCAGCAGTGGTAGTCGGGGCTGGGGTCGGGGTCGGAGGTGGGGTCGGGGCCGGGGTCGGAGCTGGGGTCGGGGCCGGGGTCGGGGTCGGAGGTGGGGTCGGGGCCGGGGTCGGAGCTGGGGTCGGGGCCGGGGTCGGAGCTGGGGTCAGAGCTGGGGTCAGAGCTGGGGTCAGAGCTGGGGTCAGAGCTGGGGCTAGATTTTCGGCATGGACGCTACTGCTCATCTCCTGCCCACGCGCCGTGATTTTGCCGGCGACGACCTGATCTTCACCCTCAACGGTCGCGCGCAGAAGCGGGCCGCTGAGGGGGCCGCGGTCATCAACGCCACCATTGGCGCGCTGTATGACGATGCGGGAAAACTCGTGGTGCTGGACACGGTCATGGCGCAGTGGAAGCAGCTGGCGAGCGCCGAGGTGGCGCCCTACGCGCCCATTGGCGGTGACCCCACGTATCTGCTGAACCTCGTGCAGCGGCACTGGCCAACGCTCACGAGCATCGGGGTGGGGGTGGCCACGCCCGGTGGGTCGGGCGCCCTGGCGCTCACGCTCAAGAACCTGCTGGATCGCGGCAACACGGTGCTCACCGCTGCGCCCTACTGGGGGCCGTACAGCACGCTCGCCGCCGAGGTAGGCATGCCGCTCCACACAGTGCCGTATCCCGACGTGACGACGGGCATCGACATTGGCATGTGGGAGGCGGCGTGCCGCGACACGCTCGATGCCCAGGGGCGCCTCGTGCTCTGGCTCAACGACCCGTGCCACAACCCCACGGGGCGCAGCTTCAGCCGGGCCGATCGCCTGGCGCTGCTGGAGATGCTGCGTGACGTGTCGAGCCAGGGGCCGGTCTCGCTCATTCTCGACCTCGCGTACCTCGACTACGCGCGCGACCCGCAGCAGGTGCGCGACGCACTCGACGACTACGCCGCCTTCGGGGCCGAGGGGAACGTGCTGGTGGGCGCGTGCCTGAGCCTGAGCAAGGCGTACACGCTGTACGGTGCGCGCGCGGGCGCGCTGGTGTTTCCGTGGACGACCGATGCGGCGCTGCACGGCGCGCTCATCACGAGCTGCCGGGGCACCTGGAGCAACTGCGCGCGCGCGCCCATGAGCGTGCTCAATCGCATCAGCAAGGACTCGGCGCTGCAGGCGGCGCTCGAAACGGAGCACGCGGCGTGGCGCACCCTGCTGGCCCGCCGGGCCACGGCACTGGATGCCGCGCTCAAGGCGGAAGGGTTGCCGGGATGCGCCTACGACGGTGGCTTCTTCGTGACGCTCGACGGGGGCGCGGATCCGTTCGCCACGTGCGAGCGCATGCAGACGCACCACGTGTTCGTGATTCCGCTGCCGGAAGGGCTGCGCGTGGGGATCTGCGCGATGCGCGAATCGGATGTGGGGAAGTTTGCGGCGGCGTACAAGGCGTCGCTCTGAGATCTCACCTCTCATTCTCACCCCTCACCTCCGATGCTCACCGCTCGGGTCTGACGCCGCCGATGTCACCGCACCGTGATTTCGGTCTGCCGGTTCTTCGCCGTGTACAGCGCCAGCGTGAATGTCCCCGCTGCCAGCGCGGATCGGTCCGCGTGGGTGAGCGTGAGGGTGCCCGAGGCCGTACGCATCTCCGGCCCGAGCAGTCGCGCCACGACGCGCTGCGCGCTGTCGGGCACGACGACGCGCTGCGCCGGCACCGTGGCGGTGGCCACCGACGTGAATACCCGGCCTCCGCGGCGGCGGAAGACGAGTGCCGATACGTTGGGCGCACCCGCGACCACGCGGGCCTGCCAGCGTAGTTCGTTACGCACGGCGTCGAGTTCCACGCGCGCCTGCACCACCGTGCCGGCGTCGGTCACGGTGAGCGTCTTCACCGTGGGACGCGGCGCACGGCCGGCGACGAGTGCCGGCGTCGTGGTGGGCGCCCGACGGCGGGGCGCGGCGGCCTCGAACGAGGACGCGAGCGCCACCAGCCGCACGTCGGTGAACCGCTTGCCGAGCAGTTCGATGCCCACGGGCAGACCATCGTGCAGGAAACCGGCCGGCATGCTGACGGCGGGCAGCCCCGACTGCGCCGCGACCTGGCAGGTGCTGCCCGGCTGTGCCTCACCGATCAGCACCGGACGCTGACGTATCGTGGGGTACACCATCGCGTCGAGCTGCAGACTGTCGAACAGTGCCTCGATGCGGGCGCGCAGCACCGCCTGCCGGGCCATGACCTCCTGATGCTCCTTGGTGTCGGGCCCCGATACGGTGTCGGCGGCGATATAGCGCGGCTCCTGGAACTTGTCGTACAGCCCTCGGTCGAGAATCTCCCGCAGCGACTTCACCGGCGCGTTGGGCACCGTCTTCATGTACGCGATGAAGTCGTACTTGAACTCGTTCGCACTCGTGCGCACGATGAGCGAATCGAAATCGGCGACGGCTACCTCCACCACGGTGGCGCCACGCTGCTTCATCACCTCGATGGCGGCGCGCACGGTGTCGGCAATTTCCGGATCGGTGTCGCGGAAGTACGGCGCGAACACGCCGATGCGCGCCCCCTTGAGGGCGTTCACATCGAGCGCTGCCTGGAAGCGCATGGGTTCACGCGTCTGCATCGGCCTGGTCGCCACGTCCGCGCTGTCGTATCCGGCGGTGAGATCCATGGCGATGGCGAGGTCCGCCACGGTACGCGCGAGTGGCCCGCCGGTGTCCTGTGTGTGCGACAGCGGCACGATGCCAGTGCGGCTCACTACGCCCGTGGAGGGACGGAGTCCGAACAAGCTGCCGAAGGCACTCGGAATGCGGATGCTGCCGCACGTATCCGATCCCCAGCCAATCGCCGCGTAACTCGCGGCCACGGCCGCACCGGTGCCACCACTCGAGCCGCCCGGGCAGCGCAAGAGATCATACGGGTTGCGCGTCTGCCCGCCGAAGGCACTCACGCTGGTGATGCCGGCGGCGAGTTCGTGCATATTGGCCTTCGCGATGAGCACCGCGCCCGCTTCACGCAGGCGACGCACCACGTCGGCATCGCGCGCCGGCTGACTGTTGGCCAGCGCGAGCGAGCCGGCGGTGGTGGGCATGTCACCCGTGTCGAAGTTGTCCTTCACCAGCACGGGGATGCCGTGCAGGGGGCCGCGCACCTTGCCTGCCTTGCGCTCCGCGTCGCGCGCCGCGGCGTCCTGCAGTGCGCGCGGGTTCACACGGATGATCGCGTTGAGCTGCGGCCCGGCGTGATCGTAGGCGGCAATGCGGGCAAGGTAGGCTCGCGTAATGCTCACGCTCGTGGCACGGCCGCGCGTCATGGCCTCCTGCAGGTCGGCCACGGTGGCTTCGGTGACTTCGACGCGGGCCGTGGGTTGCGCCGCGGCGAGACTGGCGGAGGCTGCAACGCCGAGGAGCGCGCGACAGAGTGAGGTCGTTCCTTTGCGCATCGATGGAGCCGCGCGGGCGGCGAGTGGGGTGAACAGCTCTCGCAGAGTTCGCGGAGGATCGGAGGGCGCGGAGAACAGGGAACGCAACTGAAAGTCGTTCTCCGTGCCTCCGCTGCTCCGTGTCTCCGACGAGCCGTTGCGTCAGTCCGGGACGTGCACGTCGGTGTACTTCACGTTGCTGCGCGGCTCGGCCATCATGGGCTCCACGGCATCGCGCCAGCGGGCGTAGTGCGCCGTGGCCTTGTGCGCGGCGGGGGCGTCGTCGGTGCGGTACGCCTCGATGAGCGTGAAGCGGGTGGGGTCGTCCTGTTGCTGCAGGACGTCGAAGCGGGCCACGCCAGGTTCCCGGATGCTGTGGGTGGCGTTGTCGAGCGTGGCCGCCGTGAAGGCCTCCACGTACTCGGGCTTCACGTGCACGAAAACCTGGACGATGAGCATGCGGTGCGGGATGAGGGGTCCGGGGAAGCTACGCGCCGCACCACGCGGGCGCATATTGGCGGTATGCGCCTCTGCACCCTGCTTCCTGCCGCCTGCCTCCTGCTCCCTCCTCGGCTGCTCGCCGCCCAAGCGGCGCCCGTGGCCGATGCGATCTACGTGAACGCCCGCATCTGGACGGGCGATTCGGCCGCGCCGGCCGCCGAGGCGCTGGCGGTGCGCGAGGGGAGACTGCTGGCGGTGGGGAGCGACGAACGGGTTCGCGCGCTGGCAGGGGCGAGCACGCGGGTCGTGGATTTGGGCGGCAAGCGTGTCGTGCCGGGGTTCATCGACGCGCATTGGCATCTGCCCACGCAATCGCGCGCCGATCTCGTGGGGGCGCGGAGCGTGCGCGAGATCGTGCGCCGGCTCGAGCGCTGGGCCGCACGGCTTCCGCGCGGCGCCTGGGTGGAGGGGCGCGGCTGGACCCCCAGCGACTTCCCGCAGAACGCGGCGCACAAGCAGTACCTCGATGCGGCGTTTCCCGACCGCCCCGTGTTCATCATCGATCGCGACGGGCATCAGGCGCTGGCCAACAGTGTGGCGCTGCGAATGGCGAGGGTCACCGCGGCCACGAAGGACCCCGCCCAGGGCGTCATCGAACGCGGCCCAGGTGGGGTGCCCACCGGCCTGCTCAAGGAGAGTGCGAGCGGGCTGGTGTCGCGCCTCATCCCGCCACCAGGCCGCGCCGATATCGCGCGCCGCATTCACGAGGAGACGCAGGCGGCCGCGAGCCACGGCATCACCATGGTACAGGAGGCGTCGCGTCGCGCGCCCAGTGGTGCGGTCTTCGAGGTGCTGGCCGCGGCGGCGCAGGCAGACACGATGCAGCTGCGCTGGTATGTGTCGGTGCCCTTTGTCCCCAACGCCACGCGCGCGCAGCTCGCGCGCTACGTGCAGCTGGCGCAGCAGTTCCGCGGGCCGTGGCTGCGCTACGGCATTGCCAAGGGGATGCTGGACGGCACGGTGGACGCGCAGACGGCCGCCATGCTGGAACCGTATGCGAACACCGATGCCACGGGGCTCCCGTTCTGGCCGGCCGCCTCCCTCAACCGCGGGGTGGCCCGCTACGACAGCGCCGGGCTGCAGGTGGAGCTGCACGCCATTGGCGACCGGGCGGTGCGCATGGCCCTCGATGCGTATGCCCACGCGCGGCGCGTGAACGGGGCACGCGACAGCCGTCATCGGGTGGAGCATGTGGAGGTGCCCCATCCGCGCGACCTGCCACGGTTCCGGCAGCTCGGGGTGATTGCCAGCACGCAGGCCATCTTCGCGACCCCCGACGTCACCACCCTCACCAACTACGCGCCGCTGCTGGGGCCCGTACGCGCGGCGTTGAGCAACAACTTCAAGCAGTTCGACGACGCGGGGGCGGTGCAGGCGTTCGGGAGCGACTACCCGGTGTTTCCCATGGACGTGATTCGCGGCATCTACACGGCGGTGACGCGCATGACGCCCGAGGGCACTCCCAAGGGTGGCTGGTACCCTGCCGGGCGTATCAGCGTGGAGGCGGCGCTGCGGCACTACACGCGCGATGCCGCCTACGCCGCCTTCATGGAGCAGGAGACGGGCACGCTGCGCGCGGGGATGCTGGCCGACTTCGTGGTGCTGAGCGAGGACTTGTTCACGGTGCCACCGGAGCAGCTGCTGCGCGTGCGGGTGGAACGGACCGTGGTGGGAGGGCGTGAGACCTACACCGCCTCACAACCCGCCGGCGCGCTCCTCGATCGGCAATAGCGGCGCGAGGTCGAAGCCGAACGCTTGCGGGTTCGCGGCAATCACGGCCGCCGACAGGACGCGAAACATGTACTCGTAGGTCTCGGCGGGAATCTCCGCGCGGTGTCGCTCCAGCAGCTTCCAGAGGTTCCGGTCGGCGGGAGAGTCGGGCATGGAGCGAATGATGCGACGCATGCGGGTTTCGCCCATGTTGTAGGACGCCACCACGAGTAGCCCCGACAGCTTGGCGTCGGTGGTATACAGGTCTTCCAGATAACCGGCGGCGGCTTCGCTGGCGCGGGTCACATCGTGGCGTTCGTCGGCCGGATCGTAGGCCCGTTCACCGCGCAGGGGGCCGAGGCGCAGCGTGTACGTTTCCGCCATGTGCGGGGTGAGCTGCCACAGTCCCTTGGGAATACCCGAATTGGTGGACGGGCCAACGGCGCGCGGGTCGAACTTGCTCTCCTGCAGTGCGAGCAGCAGGAACTCCCGCGGCAGATGATGACGACGCAGGATGGGGGTGATGGTGGCCACCAGGCGCTGCGACTCGGCACGGGCAAAGCCCGTCTCGAGATCCACCGCCTTCCAGGCGGCGATGCGCGCGCGCACCTCGCGCACGAACCCCTTCGGGACATTCGCTTCCGACTCTCCCAGCGCGTGAATGGTGCGATAGATGAGCCGTTCCTCGAGCGGCGTGCGGTCGCTGTAGAAGCCGAGCGTCTTGATAAGCCCCTCGTACTGCTTTTCGAGGCGCGCCCGCTTTTCGGCCAGCGCCGGATTGGGGCCACTGGTGCTCTCGAGCCGGCGAATGTCGAGCTCCAGCTCCTTGATGGTGCCAAAGACGGCCGCGGCCGTTTGGCGTAGCTCCGCGACGCGACGAGCCTGCACCGTGGCCACGACACCGGCGCCGGTGGCGACCACGGCCAGTACGGCGACCCCCACGCGGTAGCGCCGGATTCTGGCCATCCAGGTGGTGGCCTCCTGCTGGCGGCGTTCCTGCACAGCGGCGCGCATGGCCTGCGTGTGCGGCGACATGTCCGGCGGATTTTCGGCGGCAAACAGGCGATCGATGGCCGGGGCGATACCGATCTGCCGGGTGCGTACCGGTGCATGGGCCGCGGGGAGGGACAACCGCACCAGTGGCCCCGACGCGCCAAGCCGAACGGTCATGGCGCTGGCGACCGGCGCGGTTTCAATGGGCCGTCCGCCCACGAAGGTGCCGTTGGTGCTGCCGAGATCGACCAGCTGCCAGCCGGTATCGGACGGCCGGAGTTCCAGATGGTGCGCACTGACGACCTCGTCATCGATGACGAGGTCATTGTCTACGGCGCGCCCGATGCGCACGAGCGTGATGAAGCGCCGCGGGGTCGCGTCCCCCGGGAGGAGCACGTGGAGTTCGGCAGCCATGCGCCGGAGAGCTTCGCACCGCATGGCGGCGACAGCAAGCGTACGTTCTGTTCGCGCACTCCGGTCGCTCCTCCCGGCTGGTGCTTGCCAACGTTTCGCGCCGGTGGTTGCGTAGGGGGAGATCCACCTCCCATCCCTTTTCCTGTCCTCTCGTGCGAAACTCTTCCTGCAGCAGGCAGGCGGCCCACGTGGCCGTGATCGCCCTTGGTCTTATTGGTTCGGTGGCGAACGCTCAGGGCGGCGCGGGCCGCCCCGCCGCCAATGCCGACACGTCGTTCGACGTGAAGTGGCGCAACCTTGGCCCCAACCAGGCCGGGCGCATGACCGCCGTGGCCGGCAGCACCGCGCGCCCCGACGAGTACTACATGGGCACCACCGGTGGTGGGGTGTGGAAGACCACTGACGGCGGCAAGACGGTGTTCCCGGTGACCGACGCGTACTTCGGCGGCACCATCGGCAGTATCGATGTGCAGCAGAGCAACCCCGACGTGGTGTGGGTGGGCGGTGGCGAAACGCCCATTCGCGGCAACGTGAGCCACGGCGACGGCGTGTGGAAGAGCAGCGACGCCGGCAAGACGTGGCAGTACATGGGGCTCAAGGAAACGCAGTACATCGCCCGCGTGCGCATTCATCCGACGAATCCGGACATCGTGTACGTGGGCGCGCTGGGGCATGTGTTCGGCCCGAACAAGGAACGCGGCGTGTACCGCACCACCGACGGCGGCAAGACGTGGAAGAACATTCTCTTCCGCAACGACAGCACCGGCGTGGCGGACATGATCCTGGATCCCAGCAACCCCAGGATCATGTACGTGAGCTTCTGGCAGGCTGGTCGCAAGCCGTGGCAGCTGGTGAGCGGCGGCATGGGGAGCGGCATCTTCAAGACCACCGATGGTGGTGACACGTGGACCGAGATCACGCGCAACCCGGGGTTGCCGCAGAGCGGGCCGCTGGGGGCCATCGGCATTACCGTGAGCCCGGCCAAGCCGAGCCGTCTGTGGGCGATCGTGGAGCACGAGCCCAACGGCGGCGTGTATCGCAGCGATGATGCGGGGGCCACGTGGACGTTTATGACGGGCGATCGCAATCTGCGGCAGCGCGCGTGGTACTACAGCAAGCTGTACGCCGATCCCAAGGACACGAATACCGTGTACGGTCCGCAGGTGAGCCCGCTCATCTCGAAGGACGGCGGCAAGACGTTCCGTCGTGGCTTCGGCGGCGGCGACAACCACGACATCTGGATCGACCCGACCGATCCGCTGCGGGTGGCGGTGGCGCACGACAACGGGCTGATCGTGACCAAGGATGGCGGCAAGACGAGCACGCGCGTGGCGGCGCCCACCGGGCAGTACTACCACGTGCATCTCACCAATCACTTCCCGTACCATGTGTGCGGCGCCAAGCAGGACGCCGGTTCCAGCTGCGGGCCGGTGCGCGCGGCGGCGCTGGGCGGGCGTGAGGCCATGATGGCGCAGATGATGGGCGGCGGTGCGGCGCCGGCCCAGCCGGCGAGCCCCTTCAGCACCTTCTACAGCGTGGCCGGTGGGGAGAGCGGGTACATCAGCAGCGACCCGCGCGACCCCGACATCACGTACGGCGCCAACTACGGTGGCAGCATGGACATGCTGAACCGTCGGACCGGCAAGAGTCTGTCACTCGACCCGTGGCCGCTCAATCCCATGGGGCACGACGCGAAGGACAGCAAGTATCGCTTCCAGTGGACATATCCCATCGTGCACTCGCCGCACGATCCGAACACCATTTATGTGGGCAGCAACGTGGTGTTCCGTTCGCGCGATCGCGGCATGACGTGGACGCCCATTTCGAAGGACCTCACGCGCAACGATCCGCGCACGCTGGGTCCGTCGGGCGGTCCGATCACGAAGGACCAGACGAGCGTGGAGTACTACGGCACCGTGTTCACGCTGGCCGAGTCGAAGCTGGTGAAGGGGCTCATCTGGACGGGCAGTGACGATGGGCTCATCCACGTGTCGCGCGACAACGGCCTCACGTGGAAGAACGTGACCCCCAAGGGGCTCCCCGAGTGGATGCGCTGGAGCATCATCGAGGCGGGGCAGCATGCGCCGGGCACGGCGTATGTGGCGGGGAACCGGTACCAGATGGACGACTTCACGCCGTACCTGTACAAGACCACGGACTATGGCGTGACGTGGACGAAGATCACGAACGGCATCACCGCCGATCATTTCACGCGCGCCATTCGCGAAGACCTGCATCGTGCGGGCCTGCTGTATGCGGCTACGGAGCGTGGCGTGTGGGTGTCGTATGACGCCGGGGCGAACTGGCAGAGCCTGCAGAAGAACCTGCCGCCGGTGCCGGTGCACGACATGATGCTGCGTGACGACGACCTGGCGATTGCCACGCACGGGCGGGCGTTCTGGGTGATGGAGAACCTGACCAGCCTGCGCTGGGCCGATGCGGTGGCGAAGACCGAGGGCTCGGCGCCGTATCTGTACCAGCCCGTGCCGGTGTACCGCCTGAACGGGCAGACGCAGCCGGCGTTCACGTATCGTCTGCCGGCGGACAGCCTGGTGGTGAAGTTCGAGTTCTATGATGCGGCCGGGAAGCTGGTGGGCACGGCGGCAAGCAACGACACGACCAAGCCGCCGGTGGACCCGCGATTCGCCGAGATGGGCTTCACGCCGCCGGCGCCGCCCAAGCCGGGGAACAAGAAGGGCGTGAACCGCTTCACGTACACCATGAAGCACGACGACGCGGTAACGTTCCGCGGCATGATCACCTGGGCCGGTCGTGGCAACGGTCCCGCCATGGCGCCGGGCACGTACCGGGTGCGCATGACGGCGGGGAACAGCGCACCGGTAAGCTACGACTTCCGCGTGTTGCCTGACCCGCGCAGCGAAGCCACGGAAGCGGATCTCAAGGAGCAGGTGCGCTTCGCGCTGCAGGTGCGTGACAAGATCACGGCGGCGAACCAGGGGGTGATCGAGTCGCGGCATATCAAGCGCGAGCTGGATGATCGCCTGCCCAAGATGACCGGCACGGCGGCGTTCGCGCCGTTGGCCAAGAGTTTTGCCGGGTCGCTGAGCGTGGTGGAGGATTCGCTGTACCAGACGAAGAACCAGAGCGGGCAGGATCCGCTCAACTTCCCCATTCGGCTCAACGATCAGCTGGCGGGGCTCATGAGTTTCGTCACGAGCGGCGAGCGTCGTCCGGCGAAGCAGTCGTACGACGTGTGGAACGTGCTGGCGCCCAAGACCGACGGGGAGCTGGCGAATCTCGAGCGCGTGATCACCACGAACCTGCCCAAGGTGAACGCGCTGCTCAAGGCGGCGGGTCAGAAGGAGATCACGCGCAGCAAGGTGGAGGGTCCGGCGCCGCGGCCGGTTACTCCGTGATGGGCTAGTGCGACCAACGACTGAAAACTCTCACTAACGACCAAAAACTCCTCGCCGCTGGCGGGGAGTTTGTCGTTTCGGCGGTGCGCGGCTCGCGGTGTCGTGGCTCGCGACACGCCCCGCCGTCTCCCGCTGCCCCGTTCGCTGCTTTCTTCGGGGGTGGCCGTGCGCGCGACGTGGCTGCGCGCCTTTGCGCGCCGGTGTCACCCCCTCAAGGATCCGCTCCCGGGGCGGCAGGGCCGGGTGGAGCTGCGTCGGTTCCGATGCCGCGGACGTGATCGACTGCGGCGGATTGGTATGGCCAGCGAGAAATCGATGCGACGTGCGCATCGGTCACCGAGTAGGCTCTCATGGATGGCACCTCCTCGCCTGCTGGTATCGCTGCGTGAGCGCGCGGCCGTCCGTCGGTTCAGCCCGCGCACCGTCGAGGCATACGCACGATGGGTTGTGGCGTATGTGCGCTTTCACGGTCGCCGGCACCCTGCCGAGCTGCCACCGTCGGCCGTACGCGATTTTCTCACGCACCTCGCGCACGAGAAGGGCGTGGCGGCTTCTACGCAGAACCAGGCGCTCGCCGCGCTGCAGTTTCTTTACCGCGAGGTGCTCGAACAGCCGTTGCCGCACCTCGCCGGTATTGCCCCGGCGAAGCGCCCGCATGTCTTGCCGAACGTGCTGTCGCGTCCCGCGGTGGCGCAGGTGCTCGGCGCCATGGAGGGCACCTGCTGGCTCATGGCGTCGCTGCTGTACGGCGCCGGGCTGCGGCTTACCGAGTGCTGCACACTGCGCGTGAAGGATGTGGACGTCGATCGTGGCGAAATTCGCGTGCGGCGCGGCAAGGGAGGCCGTGATCGTGTGACCATGTTGCCAGCGGCGTTGGTCGATCCACTGCGTCGGCACTTGGCCTGGGTGCATACCGAGATGCAACGCCGCGCCGGGCGCGGCGGCGGGTATGTTGCGCTGCCCCTCGCGCCGGGAAGCAAGGCCATGGGCGCCGTGCGCAACAGGGGATGGCATTGGGTGTTTCCCGCGTCGCGCGAGTATTGGGACGCGGAGGCGCGGCAGCGTCGCACGCATCACGTGCACCCCACCGTGCTGCAGCGGGCCGTCGGCGTGGCCGCGCGCCGGGCTGGGATCACGCAGCGGGTGGGGTGCCACACGTTCCGACACTCGTTCGCCACGCATCTGCTCGAGGCCGGGTACGACATTCGCACCGTGCAGGAATTGCTCGGCCATCGCGATGTCTCCACCACGATGCTGTACACGCACGTGCTCAACCGGGGCGGGCTTGGGGTGCGCAGTCCGCTCGACCAGCCGGTACCCGAGGTTCGACGGTAACCTCGAGCCCGCTGCGGTCCGGCCTCCTCGTGCCGCACTGCACGATCAGGCACCCGCGCTTGCGCGTCTCTCGGCGTGGGTGAACGTTAGACTGCGCTATCTGCAGTCTAATTCGGAACGCTCCCCGCGCCTCGTGCATTGGCAACTCGCTGGCGTGCATGCACTTGCGCCGTACGAGCGCGTCTGGCGCGTGCCGGATTAGGCTGCAGGAATCCGCAGTCTAATCCCTGCTTTGCAGTGATCCCCTGCAGTCTAATCAGCGTTAGGCACCAGAAAAGTGGAGGCACTGTGAATGCTTGAGGTACGTCCCGCGCCGAAGTCCAATGGGGTCCTGCTCCGCGCCTGGCGGACCTTGAAGCGATCGCCGCGCATCGCGTGCGCCGGCTCGCTGGTGTGCGGCGGTTGGTCTGCTATTCACGCGGCCCAACTCGCGGCTTCAGCAACGGTGGTCGGTACGTTCGCGGTGCCAATGGCGATCGGTGCGTTGCTCGGTGTTATCGGGTTCGGCTTTACCGAATTCGCCGCTGAGCGTCCGAAGGCCGACGTCGACTGGGTCGAGAGGATTCGAATCAGCGTGCTCACGATTTGCGTCTACGCTCCGCTACTCCAATACCTTCGCAAGCAGCAGGTCGCCAGTACATGGTTTGCGTTCGCTGGTGGGGCTCTTGTGATGTATTCACTCGTCCTCATGCTTCAACTACTCAAGGGACCTTCGCGCCTCGCCGTCGAGCGGGTGGAGTCAGACACTGGGCACGCTGGCTCTGCCTAACGGGTCGCTGCTGCCGGCGGGGCTGGTTTCGGAGCGCGACTGGCTCACTTCGTTCGCCTGTCGCATTGTTATCAGGCCCCGCGGCAGATCTTTGCGTTAGGCCTCGAAGATGAGCACCATGAGTTCACCTCTACCTCCGGGACAGCGAGAGACAGCCGACTTTCCTCGATTTGGGCTCACTCAGTTTGCTGGCCGATTTCCTTCCCAAACGACCAGACCGACTCTCCAAGTGATTGGCCTCATTGAGAGCGAGTTGTCGCTCGAAGACCCGCTTCAGCAGCTGCCGCGAGTTAAGCAAACGTCCGATTTCCACTGCGTCACGACCTGGTCGCGTCGCTCATTACGCTGGAGTGGAGTGAGGTTCGTCGACTTCTTTGAGCAGGTTGTGAGGCCCCAAGCCCGTCCAGACGCGGCGGCAACTCTGGTTGCGCTTCGTGGTCAGGACGGTGCGCGCACCGCAATGCAGCTTGAAGACCTACTATCGTCGGACGTGCTCCTAGCCGACACACTTGATGGGGCACCCCTGAGCGTCGATCACGGCGCACCCCTCAGACTGATCGCACCTCAGCACTATGGTTACAAGTCGATCAAGCATCTCTCGCGCATCGAGTTCCTTTTGCCGTCGAGTGGCTATCGCGTGTCTGCACTGAGATTCATGGATCACCCACGCGCTCGTGTGGCGCATGAGGAACGGGGTCGCTACTTTCCGGGGTGGCTCTTACGCTACGCATACAGGCCTCTTGTTCGCGGAACGGTTGCCCTCTTTCAGAAGGCAAGTCTCGAGCATCAGGCAAAGAGCGGCGCATGAGGCCTAACCCGTCGTTGCACCCGACATGCGTCCGCCTACGGCTGCCGCATGCGGGTGAACTCTAACGTTATGCAGCTCGGTTAATGAGTACGCGAGACCTACTGATCCAACATCGTGAGCGTTGCCTAGCTGATGAGGTCAATTCGAAGTGCGGCTGAAGCGGACTGGCCATCGGTGTGGTCGATCATCTCACAGGTGGCCGCGACCGGGCACTCTTACTTTCTTGAAACGGACATCTCCGAAGCAGCCGCGAAGGAATACTGGATGGGACCGGGACTCTCTGCCTACGTCGCCGATGACGACGGGGAGATTGTCGGCACCTACACATTGAAGGCGAACCATCGCGGCCTAGGAGCGCACGTGGCCAATGCGGGATACATGGTGCGACCCGGGCTCGACGGTCGTGGTATCGGCTTTCAGCTCGCAGAGCACAGCTTGGCTGAGGCTCGAGCCGCCGGGTTTCAAGCCATGCAGTTCAACGCCGTCGTGAGTACGAACCACCGAGCCATCGCTCTGTGGCAGCGGTTGGGCTTCAGCGTCGTCGGCACGGTTCCAAAGGCGTTCCGTCATCTGGAGCACGGGTTGGTGGACCTGCACATCATGCACCGGTTCTTGTAGGACAAGGTCGCCCACCCCTCCCCGCTTGCCCCTCTGGAAGCCCTGTCCGATCTTTACTGCATGTAGGTTCGCGATGCACATCGTTTGCTGACGGACGATGGCTGGTTCCTCGCGCGAACACGGGGAAGTCATCAGCAGTACAAGCATCCAACGAAACCGGGGATAGTCACCGTGGCAGGACATCCCGGTGACGAACTGGCACCCGGTACGCTGAACAGCATCCTAAAGCAGGCAGGGCTGAAGTCATGAAATTACTGATCGTGGTCGAGCCGACGGCCTCAGGATTCTCTGCGTACGCGCCGGACGTCCCGGGCTGTGTGGCGACGGGTCCCACGCGCGACGCCGTTGAGCGCACAATGCGTGAGGCCATAGAGTTTCATCTGGAAGGGCTTTGCGCCGAAGGTATGGCTGCACCGGAGCCACATGCCTATGCGAAGGTGGTTGAGGTCGCTGCATAACGATGCATGCTGCAGTCGGGCGCCCACGGTAGCTCGCTGCGCTCGCATTTGATTTGATCGCCCGCTGCAGAAGCTGGCGTTGAAGCTGTAGGAAAACGCATTTCCCTAGGTCCCCGCGCGCTTCAACGCGAGAGATCAGAAGCGCGAGGCGGCAGATAGCGCATTTCCCGTAAGA
>Ga0315899_10002428_pt1 | contig 20671 bp, 20 predicted proteins | sample LakEriMetagenome_2_FD_203518 | JGI IMG/M metagenome (GOLD analysis project Ga0315899, IMG submission 203518) | Freshwater fungal communities from buoy surface, Lake Erie, Ohio, United States - Buoy 4 MA112 | ecosystem: Environmental > Aquatic > Freshwater > Lake | place: USA: Lake Erie, Ohio... | reverse complement strand
GTGCACTACACTCTTCGGTCTGCGTGAAAACCCTTAGGAGCGCCCATGACTTCGGCCAGTGCAAAAGAACATTTCCAATCGACCGGTCTGTATGACCCCGACAACGAGCACGATGCTTGTGGTGTCGGCTTTGTCGCCCACATCAAAGGGCACAAGACCCACGCCATCGTGACGCAGGCGCTCAAGATCCTGGAAAACCTGGACCACCGGGGTGCTGTGGGCGCAGACGCGCTCATGGGCGACGGTGCCGGTATCTTGATTCAGTTGCCCGATGCGCTGTACCGCGACGAGATGGCCAAACAAGGTGTGGCGCTGCCACCGTTTGGCGAATACGGTGTGGGCATGGTGTTCTTGCCCAAAGAGCATGCTTCGCGCATGGCTTGTGAGCAAGAGCTGGAACGCGCCGTCAAGGCCGAAGGCCAAGTGGTGCTGGGCTGGCGCGATGTGCCCGTGAACCGCGACATGCCCATGTCGCCCACCGTGCGCGAAAAAGAGCCGGTCATGCGCCAGATCTTCATCGGCCGTGGCGCCGATGTGATTGTGCAAGACGCCCTGGAGCGCAAGCTGTACGTGATCCGCAAGACCGCCAGCGCCGCCATCCAGAACCTGCGCCTGAAGCACAGCAACGAGTACTACATCCCCAGCATGTCCAGCCGCACCGCGGTGTACAAGGGCTTGCTGCTGGCCGACCAAGTGGGCACCTATTACCTCGACCTGCAAGACGAGCGTTGCGTCTCGGCTTTGGGCCTGGTGCACCAGCGTTTCTCGACCAACACCTTCCCCGAGTGGCCATTGGCTCACCCCTACCGCTATGTGGCGCACAACGGCGAGATCAACACCGTCAAGGGCAACTACAACTGGATGAAGGCCCGCGAAGGCGTGATGTCTTCGCCCGTGCTGGCCAACGACCTGCAAAAGCTCTACCCGATCAGCTTCGCCGGTCAGTCCGACACCGCCACCTTTGACAACTGCCTGGAACTGCTGACGATGGCGGGTTACCCCATCAGCCAGGCCGTGATGATGATGATTCCCGAGCCTTGGGAACAGCACACCACCATGGACGAGCGCCGCAAGGCCTTCTATGAATACCACGCCGCCATGTTGGAACCTTGGGACGGCCCCGCCTCGATCGTGTTCACCGACGGCCGCCAGATCGGCGCCACACTCGACCGCAACGGCCTGCGCCCTTCGCGGTACATCATCACCGACGACGACATGGTCATCATGGGTTCGGAAACCGGCGTGTTGCCGATTCCTGAGAGCAAGATCGTGCGCAAGTGGCGACTGCAGCCAGGCAAGATGTTCCTGATCGATCTGGAACAAGGCCGCATGATCAACGACGAAGAGTTGAAAGCCGGCCTGGCCAGCGCCAAACCCTACAAGCAGTGGATCGAAAACCTGCGCGTCAAACTCGACGACGTGGCCGAAGCCCCTGTGCAAGCAGTCGCCTCCGACGTGCCTTTGCTCGACCTGCAACAAGCCTTTGGCACCACCCAAGAAGACATCAAATTCTTGTTGGCCCCCATGGCCTCTGCCGGTGAAGAAGCCATTGGCTCCATGGGCAACGACAGCCCACTGGCCGTGTTGTCTGACAAGAACAAGCCGCTGTACAACTACTTCAAGCAGTTGTTCGCGCAGGTGACCAACCCACCGATTGACCCGATCCGCGAAGCGATCGTGATGTCGCTGGTGTCCTTCATCGGCCCCAAGCCGAACCTGCTGGACATCAACCAAGTCAACCCGCCGATGCGCTTGGAAGTCAGCCAGCCGATCCTGGACTTCGCCGACATGGCCAAGCTGCGCAACATCGAGCAAGCCACCAAGGGCAAGTTCAAGAGCGCGACACTCGACATCACTTACCCCGCCTTGTGGGGCCGTGAAGGCGTGGAAGCCAAGCTGGCCTCGCTGTGCGCTGAAGCCGTGGACGCCATCAAGGGCGGCCACAACATCCTGATCATCAGCGACCGCGGCGTGAACGCCACCCAAGTCGCTGTGCCCGCGCTGCTGGCGCTGTCGGCCATCCACCAGCACCTGGTCACCGCTGGCCTGCGCACCACCGCGGGCTTGGTGGTCGAGACCGGCACCGCCCGCGAAGTGCACCACTTCGCTGTGCTGGCCGGTTACGGCGCCGAAGCCGTGCACCCCTACTTGGCGATGGAAACCCTGGCCGCACTGCACAAAGAGTTGCCTGGCGATCTGTCTGCTGAGAAAGCCATCTACAACTACGTCAAAGCAATTGGCAAGGGCCTGTCCAAGATCATGTCCAAGATGGGCGTGTCGACCTACATGTCGTATTGCGGTGCGCAGCTGTTCGAAGCCATTGGCATCAACACCGAAACCATCAATAAGTATTTCACCGGCACCTCCAGCCGCGTGGGTGGCATTGGCGTGTTCGAGATCGCTGAAGAAGCCTTCCGCATGCACACCGCAGCCTTTGGTGACGACCCCTTGTTGGCCACCATGTTGGATGCTGGCGGCGAGTACGCATGGCGTGCCCGTGGCGAAGAGCACATGTGGACGCCCGACGCGATCGCCAAGTTGCAGCACTCCACCCGTGCCAACAACTTCAGCACCTACAAGGAATACGCACAGATCATCAACGACCAAAGCAAGCGCCACATGACGCTGCGCGGCCTGTTCGAGTTCAAGATCGACCCCTCCAAAGCCATTCCGCTGGAGCAAGTCGAGCCTGCGGCCGAGATCGTCAAGCGTTTCGCCACCGGCGCGATGTCGCTGGGTTCGATCTCCACCGAAGCACATGCCACCTTGGCCGTGGCCATGAACCGCATTGGCGGCAAGAGCAACACGGGCGAAGGCGGTGAAGACGCCAACCGTTACCGCAACGAACTCAAGGGCATCCCGATCAAGTTGGGCGACTCCTTGAAGAGCGTGATCGGTGAAGAAAACGTCGAAGTCGACATGCCTTTGGCTGCCGGTGACTCTTTGCGTTCGCGCATCAAGCAAGTGGCTTCCGGCCGATTCGGTGTCACCGCCGAATACCTGCACAGCGCCGATCAGATCCAGATCAAGATGGCTCAGGGCGCCAAGCCCGGTGAAGGCGGTCAGTTGCCTGGCGGCAAAGTGTCCGACTACATCGGTAAGCTGCGCCACTCGGTGCCCGGTGTCGGTTTGATCTCGCCACCACCGCACCACGACATCTACTCGATCGAGGACTTGGCCCAGCTGATCCACGATCTGAAGAACGTCGCCCCGCACAGCGATATCAGCGTCAAGCTCGTGTCCGAAATCGGCGTCGGCACCATCGCCGCCGGTGTGGCCAAGTGCAAGGCCGACCATGTGGTGATCGCCGGTCACGACGGCGGCACGGGCGCATCGCCTTGGTCCTCGGTCAAGCACGCGGGCTCGCCTTGGGAAATAGGTTTGGCCGAAACCCAGCAGACGCTGGTGCTGAACGGCCTGCGTGGCCGCATCCGTGTGCAGGCCGACGGTCAGATGAAGACCGGCCGAGACGTCGCCATTGGCGCCTTGTTGGGTGCTGACGAGTTCGGCTTCGCCACCGCACCGCTGGTGGTCGAGGGCTGCATCATGATGCGCAAGTGCCACCTGAACACCTGCCCGGTGGGCGTGGCCACACAAGACCCCACACTGCGCAAAAAGTTCACCGGCAAGCCCGAGCATGTCGTGAACTACTTCTTCTTCATCGCTGAAGAAGTGCGCCAGATCATGGCCCAGCTGGGCATTGCCAAGTTCGACGACCTGGTTGGCCGTGCCGACCTGCTCGACATGAAGAGCGGTGTGGAGCACTGGAAAGCCAAGGGCCTGGACTTCGGTCGCTTGCTGGCTGTTCCACAGGTCGAATCCACCGTGGCCGTGCGCCATGTGGACACACAAGACCACGGCCTCGAAAAAGCCTTGGACAACGTGCTGATCGCCAAGAGCCGCGCTGCTATCGACAAGGGCGAGAAAGTCCAGTTCATGGAAGTGGCCCGCAACGTGAACCGCTCGGTCGGTGCCATGTTGTCCGGTGCCGTGACCAAGGTGCACCCAGAAGGTTTGCCTGACGACACCCTGCGCATCCAATTGGAAGGCACAGGCGGTCAGTCCTTTGGTGCATTCCTGGCCAAGGGCATCACGCTGTACCTGATTGGTGAAGCCAACGACTACACCGGCAAAGGTTTGTCGGGTGGCCGTGTGGTGGTGCGTCCGAGCCTGGAGTTCCGTGGCGTGGCCTCGCAAAACATCATCGTGGGCAACACCGTCATGTACGGCGCGACCACTGGTGAGGCCTTCTTTGCTGGCGTGGCTGGCGAGCGCTTTGCGGTGCGTCTGTCAGGCGCCACCGCGGTGGTGGAAGGCACGGGCGACCACGGTTGTGAATACATGACTGGCGGAACGGTCGCTGTCTTGGGCAAGACCGGTCGCAACTTTGGCGCGGGCATGAGCGGCGGTATCGCTTATGTGTACGACGAAGACGGTGAATTTGCCTCACGCTGCAACACCGCCATGGTCAGCATGGAAAAAGTGCTGACAGTGGCCGAGCAAGAAGCGCAAGTGGACCGCAAGGTCTGGCACCGCGACCAGGCCGATGAGGCACAACTGAAGAAACTGTTGGAAGACCACCACAAGTGGACCGGCAGTCAGCGTGCCCGCGAATTGCTGGACAACTGGGCCACGGCCCGTGCCAAGTTCGTGAAGGTGTTCCCGAACGAATACAAACGCGCCCTGGGCGAGATCAATGCACGCAAAGCGGCAAGCGCGGCCAAGGTCGCCAAGCCTGTTGCTGCCTGAGCCCCACGTCAAGAAGCTAAGGAAACATCATGGGAAAAATCACAGGTTTCATGGAATTTGAGCGCATCGAAGAGGGCTACAAGCCCGTGACCGAGCGCTTGAAGAACTACGGCGAGTTCGTGATCGGCTTGACGCCCGAGCAGTCCAAAACCCAAGCGGCGCGTTGCATGGATTGCGGCACACCGTTTTGCAACAACGGCTGCCCAGTCAACAACATCATTCCGGATTTCAACGACCTGGTGTACCAGGGCGACTGGAAGAACGCGATCGAGGTGCTGCACAGCACCAACAACTTCCCCGAGTTCACCGGCCGCATCTGCCCCGCGCCTTGCGAAGCAGCGTGTGTGGTCAACTTCAACGACGATGCCGTGGGCATCAAGTCCATCGAGCACGCGATCATTGACCGCGCTTGGGCCGAAGGCTGGGTCACGCCCCGCCCCGCCAAAGTCAAGACCGGCAAGACCGTGGCCATCATTGGCGCAGGCCCTGCTGGCCTGGCCGCAGCCCAGCAGCTGGCGCGTGCGGGCCACGACGTGACCTTGTTCGAGAAGAACGACCGCGTGGGCGGCTTGCTGCGCTACGGCATTCCCGACTTCAAGATGGAAAAGACGCACATCGACCGCCGCGTCCAGCAGCTTGAAGCCGAAGGCGTGAAGATCCGCACCAGCGTGCTGGTGGGCGAGTGGCCCAAGGATTCCAAAATCACCAACTGGGCCAAAGAAACCATCAGCGCCGACCAGCTCAAAAAAGACTTTGACGCTGTGCTGCTCACTGGCGGCTCCGAGCAGTCGCGTGACCTGCCCGTGCCCGGCCGCGATCTGGAAGGCATCCACTTTGCGATGGAGTTCCTGCCCCAGCAAAACAAGGTTAACGCGGGCGACAAGCTCAAAGGCCAATTGCGTGCGGACGGCAAAAATGTCATCGTGATCGGTGGCGGTGACACCGGCAGCGACTGTGTGGGCACCAGCACACGCCACGGCGCGGTCAGCGTCACCCAGTTCGAGGTGATGCCCGAGCCACCTGAAAAAGAAAACAAGGCGCTGGTTTGGCCATACTGGCCCATGAAGCTGCGCACCAGCTCCAGCCACGACGAAAGCGCTGAAAAAGGTTTGTTGCAGCGCGAATTCGCCATTTCGACCAAGGCCTTCACCGGTGAAAAGGGCAAGGTTACTGGTTTGACCACCGTTCAAGTCGAATTCAAAGACGGCAAGATGGTCGAAGTGCCAGGCACCGAAAAACAGCACAAAGCGGACTTGGTTCTCTTGGCCATGGGTTTCACCAACCCGGTCGCCACCGTGCTCGACGCCTTTGGCATCGACAAGGACGCCCGCGGCAACGCCAAGGCCAGCACCGACTTCACCGGCGGCTATGCCACCAATGTGAACAAAGTGTTTGCCGCTGGCGACATGCGCCGAGGTCAGTCCTTGGTCGTCTGGGCGATCCGCGAAGGCCGCCAAGCCGCACGCGCGGTCGACGAATTCCTGATGGGCAAAAGCGACCTGCCGCGCTGAGGCCATCGGGTTCTAGGTAAAATCCCTAGACCACCAAGGTTTACAAACCGTATACCTTGGTTCATTAACATCACAAGAGCCGGACCCCTCCGGCTTTTGTTTTTCATGAACACCCCATCCACACCACCGCCACTTGTTGAATTGCGCGACCTGACATTCGGGTACGGCGACCGTGTCATCTTGAAGAACCTGAGCTTCAATGTGCCGCGCGGACAAGTCACGGCCCTGATGGGGGTGTCTGGCGGCGGCAAAACCACCGTTTTGCGCCTCATTGGCGGGCAAATCCGCGCCAGCGCGGGCCAGCTGCTGTTTGATGGCCAAGACATCGCACCCATGCGCCAGGCCGAGCTTTACACTGCCCGCCGCCGCATGGGCATGCTGTTCCAGTTCGGCGCCTTGTTCACCGACATGAGCGTGTTCGACAACGTCGCCTTTCCGCTGCGCGAACACACACGTTTGTCCGAAGACCTGATCCGCGACATCGTGCTCATGAAGCTCGATGCGGTGGGTTTGCGCGGTGCGCGGGACCTGAAGCCCTCCGAGATCTCCGGTGGCATGAGCCGCCGCGTGGCTTTGGCCCGCGCCATTGCGCTGGACCCAGACCTCATCATGTACGACGAGCCTTTTGCTGGCCTGGACCCGATCTCGCTGGGCACGGCGGCGCGTTTGATCCGGCGCCTGAACGACAGCTTGGGCATCACCAGCGTGGTGGTGTCGCACGATGTGAACGAAACTTTCGAAATCGCTGACCATGTGGTGATTTTGGCCAACGGTGGTGTGGCCGCGCAGGGCACGCCCGCCGAGTTGCGGGTCAGCACCGACCCGCTGATCCACCAGTTTGTGCATGCGCTGAGTGATGGTCCGGTGCCCTTCCATTACCCGGCACCCACGGCCGCGCAAGACTATGACCGGAGGTCGGCGTGATCACCGCCATGTTGGGCGCTTTGGGCGCATCCACAAGGCAGTTGCTGGCCGACTGGGGCTTTGCCGCGCGTTTGTTCTTTAAGCTGCTGGGCATGTCGGGCGCCGCACTCAAGCGCTTTGCTTTGGTGCGCGACCAAGTGCATTTTTTGGGCAACTACTCTCTGGCCATCATCACCGTGTCGGGCTTGTTTGTGGGTTTTGTTCTGGGTTTGCAGGGCTACTACACCTTACAGCGTTACGGCTCTGCCGAGGCGCTGGGCCTATTGGTGGCGCTGAGTCTGGTTCGCGAGTTGGGCCCGGTGGTGGCGGCTTTGTTGTTTGCAGGCCGCGCGGGTGCATCACTCACAGCCGAGATCGGTCTCATGCGTGCGGGTGAGCAGCTCACGGCGCTCGAGATGATGGCGGTGGATCCGGTGCAACGGATTTTGGCGCCTCGTTTTTGGGGCGGGGTCATTGCTTTGCCTCTGCTGGCGGCGGTGTTCAGCGCAGTGGGCATTTTGGGCGGCTATGTCGTGGGCGTTTTGCTCATTGGGGTTGACTCCGGCGCCTTTTGGAGCCAAATGCAAAGCGGCGTGGACGTGTTCAAGGACGTGGGCAACGGCATCATCAAGAGTGTGGTGTTTGGGGTGGCTGTGACCTTCATCGCGCTGCTGCAAGGCTATGTGGCCAAGCCCACCCCAGAGGGTGTGGCCAGTGCCACAACGCGCAGTGTGGTGGTTTCTTCTTTGTCGGTGTTGGGTCTGGACTTCATCCTGACTGCGATGATGTTCAGCATTTGAGGAGGACGGCATGCAACGTTCAAAAAATGATGTGTGGGTGGGTTTGTTTGTGCTGCTCGGGGCCGTGGCCGTGCTGTTTTTGGCGCTCAAGGCGGCCAACTTGCTGACCTGGAGTTTCAGCAAAGACTACGAGGTCACGGCCAAGTTCGACAACATCGGCGGGCTCAAGCCCGGCGCTGCGGTTAAGAGTGCCGGTGTGGTGGTCGGTCGTGTCAAGAAGATCGAATTTGACGGCGAGTCCTTCCAGGCCAAGGTCACCTTAGGGATGCAGCCCCAGCACGCCTTTCCGCAGGACAGCTCCCTCAAGATCCTCACCAGCGGCTTGCTGGGTGAGCAATACCTCGATGTCGCGCCCGGCGCTGACGAGAAAAACCTGGCCGCCGGAGACCGCATTGGCTCCACCCAGTCGGCCGTCATCCTGGAAAACCTGATCAGCCAGTTCTTGTTCAGCCAGGCCGAAAAATCCGCTCCTGAAAGTCAAAAACCATGATCGCCTGGACGAAACGCATGGCATCGCTGGCGCTGTTGGCCAGCCTGCTCGTCTTGCAGGGTTGCGCCACTGTGCAAACCGCTGATGCACGCGACCCCTGGGAGTCGATGAACCGCAGCGTCTACCAATTCAATGAAGTGGTGGACACGGTCGCCATCAAGCCCGCAGCGCAGTTGTATGTGAAGGCACTGCCCAGCTTTGTGCGCACAGGCGTGAGCAACTTTTTGGGTAATTTGGGCGATGTCTGGTCCATGACCAACAGCGCCCTGCAACTCAAGGGGCAGGCCACCGTGGAAACGCTCATGCGCATTCACGTGAACACGTTTTTTGGGCTGGGCGGCTTGTTGGACGTGGCGACCGAAATGCGCCTCGAAAAACGCAAGGAAGACTTTGGCCAGACCCTGGGCTACTGGGGCGTCAAGCCCGGCCCCTATGTGGTGCTGCCATTGCTCGGGCCGTCCACATTGCGTGACACCCTGGCCTTGCCGCTGGACATGCAGGGTGATGCGTCACAGCGGTTTTCGGACGAGGCCACCCGCAACGCCTTGACCACCACCCGCATTTTGGACATCCGTTCGGGGCTGCTGCAAACGGTGGACGTGGTCAAGGCCGCATCGCTGGATCCCTATTCTTTTGTGCGTGATGGCTATTTGCAAAAACGCCGCAACGACATTTACGACGGCAACCCCCCCTCGAGTTTCGACTACGGGGATGGTGTTTCCGACCCGAAATAAGCCCGTTACAGTTGTTCACACGCCATTTGGCCGCAGGCTCTATAGTTATTTCATGTTCAAAACCGATACCGCAATTTTTCTGAGCCGCCGCCATGTGCTGGTGGCCTCTTTGGCTGCCAGCTTGTTAGGGGCTTCTGGCCAGGCCATGGCCGCCGACGAGGCGCCCGAGGCCTTCATCCAGCGCATCACCAACGACACACTTAACACCATCAAGGCCGACAAGGCCCTGCGCAACGGCGACATCAACAAGGTCATGCAGCTGGTCGACACGCAGCTGATGCCGCATGTGAACTTCCTCCGCATGACCGCTCTGGCCACGGGCCCGGCCTGGCGCAAGGCCACGCCTGAGCAGAAAAAGCGCTTGCAAGAAGAGTTCAAGGTCTTGTTGGTGCGCACCTATTCGGGCGCCCTGAGCCAGATCACCGACCAAGTCGTGGTGGTCAAGCCCTTGCGGGCCGGTCAGGACGACAAAAACCTGGTGGTCAACACCGAGGTGCGCGGCAAAGGGGACCCGATCCAGCTGGACTACCGCCTCGAAAAAACCCCGGGTCAAGGTTCGGGCTGGATGATTTTTGACCTCAACGTCTTGGGCGTGTGGCTGATCGAAAACTACCGCAACCAGTTCACCAAAGAAATCAATGCCGGTGGCATCGATGCGCTGATCGCCAGCTTGGCCGCACGCAACAAGTCCAACGCCAAGGCGTCTTGATCCGTTTTGGTCATGAGTCCCCTGAAATTACCCGCCACCTTGCAGCACGACCAGGCCGATGCCTGTCTGGCGCTGTGGGCGTCGCAATTGGCGCAATCGACTGCCGCCTTGCCGCCTGAGGTGGCACTGGACGCCTCGGAACTGGCCGAATTTGACTCCTCGGCTCTGGCCGTGCTGCTGGGCTTGCGCCGGTTGCTGGTGCACAAAGGCAGTACTTTGCGGGTCGAGGGCATGACACCGCGCTTGCGCGAATTGGCCAGTTTGTATGGGGTGATGGACCTGCTCCAAACCGTCTGAGTGCGGGGTTTTCGGGTCTTTTGAGGCCGATCTGTAGGCTTGTCCCCGGGGCCTACAAGCCAGCACTTAAAATAACCGTCTCCCATGCCAGCGCTCTCTTTCCAATCCGTCTCCAAGATTTACCCAGCCAAACAGGCGGGCGCAGCCGCGTTCAAAGCGCTCGACCAAGTTAGCTTTGATGTGGAGGAGGGCGAATTCTTCGGCCTGCTCGGCCCCAACGGTGCGGGCAAAACCACCCTGATCAGCACCTTGGCGGGCCTGAGCCGCCCCACCACCGGCCGTGTGTTGGTGCATGGCCACGATGTGCAAAGTGATTACGCCGCTGCACGCCGCCTGCTGGGCGTGGTGCCGCAAGAGCTGGTGTTTGACCCGTTTTTCACAGTGCGCGAATCGCTGCGCATCCAGTCGGGCTATTTCGGCGTCAAGAAAAACGAGGCCTGGATCGACGAACTGTTGGAGAGCTTGGGCTTGGCCGACAAAGCGGGCTCCAACATGCGCCAACTCTCAGGCGGCATGAAGCGCCGTGTGCTGGTGGCGCAAGCCCTGGTGCACAAACCGCGTGTGATCGTGCTCGACGAGCCCACTGCCGGGGTCGATGTCGAGCTGCGCCAAACTCTGTGGCAGTTCATCGCCAAACTCAACAAGCAAGGCCACACTGTCTTGCTCACCACCCATTACCTTGAAGAGGCTGAGGCCCTGTGTGGGCGCATTGCCATGCTCAAGCGCGGTCAGTTGCTGGCTTTGGAGCGCACATCCGATTTGCTCCGTTCAGCCACCAGCCAGGTGCTGCGCTTCAAGCTCGACGGCGACTTGCCGCCTGCTGTGGCAGCGATGGCCCGTGTTACGGGTCGCATCGTGCAATTGCCGGTGCACAACGCGGTCGAGATCGAAAACCATCTCGCCACCATTCGCACTGCTGGCTTGGTTGCTGAAGACGTGGAAATTCGCCAAGCTGATCTGGAAGACGTGTTTCTTGAAGTCATGAACCGCAAACAAACCGCTTCGGGAGCCCTGGCATGAGCGGCTGGCAAACCCTGCTCTACAAAGAGGTGCTGCGTTTTTGGAAAGTGGCTTTCCAGACGGTGGGCGCACCTGTGCTGACCTCGGTGTTGTACATGCTCATCTTCGGCCATGTGCTCGAAGACCACGTCAAGGTCTACGACAGTGTGGCCTACACCTCGTTTTTGCTGCCGGGCCTGATGATGATGGGTGTGCTGCAAAACGCTTTTGCCAACAGCTCGTCGAGCTTGGTGCAAAGCAAGATCATGGGCAGCCTGGTGTTTTTGTTGCTCACCCCCCTGTCGCACCGCAGCTGGTTTGTGGCCTATGTGGGTTCTTCGGTGGTGCGCGGCCTGGCCGTTGGTGTGGGCGTGTTTGTCATCACCGGCTGGATGGTCAACATCACCTTCGTCAACCCGTTTTGGATTTTGGCCTTTGCCGTCATGGGCGCGGCTTTGATGGGTGCATTGGGTGTGATTGCCGGGCTGTGGGCTGAGAAGTTTGACCAGATGGCCGCCTTCCAGAATTTCATCATCATGCCCATGACGTTTTTGTCGGGTGTGTTTTATTCCATCCAGTCCTTGCCGCCGTTCTGGCAAAAGCTCAGCCACCTGAACCCGTTTTTCTACATGATCGATGGCTTTCGTTATGGCTTTTTTGGCCAAAGCGATGTTTCGCCTTGGCTCAGTCTGGCGGTGGTGGGCATCGCCTTGGCCGCCATCAGTGCCTTGACCCTTCACCTTTTGCGCATCGGCTACAAAATCCGAAGCTGAACCCCCATGAACGCTGAGCAACTCCAAGCCATCATCGCCGCAGGCCTTTCGTGCACCCACCTCACGGTGGAGGGCGATGGCCGCCACTGGAGCGCCGTGGTCGTGTCTGAAACCTTTGCTGGTATGCGCCCCATTGCGCGGCACCAACGGGTGTACGCCACGTTGGGCCAAAAAATGCACACCGACGAGGTCCACGCCTTGTCGATGAAAACCTACACGCCCGCCGAATGGGCTGCGCAATCGAAGTAAAACGAAGGCCTTCGGGCCACAACGCACCGACCTGACCCATGGACAAACTGAAAATTCGCGGTGGCCACCGCCTGCAAGGCACGCTCGATGTGTCGGGCGCTAAAAACGCTGCCCTGCCCGAGTTGTGCGCCGCTTTGCTGAGCGCCGAGCCCGTCACGCTGGCCAATGTGCCGCGCCTGCAAGACGTCTCGACCATGCTCAAGCTGATCCGCAACATGGGCGTGACGGCCGAGCACCATGAAGACGGTCGCGTCACGCTGAACGCCGGGGCTTTGAACAACCCCGAAGCGCCCTATGAGTTGGTGAAAACCATGCGGGCCTCGGTGCTGGCACTGGGCCCCTTGTTGGCCCGTTTTGGCCACGCCAAGGTGTCTCTGCCCGGCGGTTGCGCCATTGGCTCGCGCCCGGTCGACCAGCACATCAAAGGCCTGCAGGCCATGGGTGCGGTCATCACGGTGGACCACGGTTACATGTTGGCCAGCTTGCCCGAAGGCCGCACGCGCCTCAAAGGGGCACGCATCACCACCGACATGGTCACCGTCACCGGCACTGAAAACTTCATGATGGCCGCGGCTTTGGCCGAAGGCGAGACGGTGCTCGAAAACGCAGCCCAAGAGCCCGAGATTCCTGACCTGGCCGAGATGCTCATCAAAATGGGCGCGAAGATCGAAGGCCACGGCACGCGCCGTATCCGCATTCAGGGTGTGGACCGTTTGCACGGCTGCGAGCACCAGGTGGTGGCCGACCGCATCGAAGCGGGCACCTTCCTTTGCGCTGTCGCTGCGACAGGCGGCGACGTGGTCTTGCGTCATGGCCGCGCCGACCACCTCGAAGTGGTCATCGAAAAGCTGCGGGACGCCGGGGCCACCATCGAGGCAGGTGATGACTTCATCCGCGTCAAGGCCGGTGGCCGCCTGAAAGCCCAGAGCTTTCGCACCACCGAATACCCGGGCTTTCCGACCGACATGCAGGCGCAGTTCATGGCGCTCAACTGCATTGCGCAGGGCGCGAGCAAGGTGACCGAAACGATTTTTGAAAACCGCTTCATGCACGTCAACGAGCTGGTGCGCTTGGGTGCGCACATCCAGATTGACGGCAAAGTCTCGGTGATCGAGGGCGTGGAAAAGTTGTCGGGCGCCACCGTGATGGCCACCGATTTGCGGGCTTCGGCCAGCTTGGTGATAGCAGGCTTGGTGGCCGAGGGCGAAACCATCGTCGACCGTATTTACCACCTGGACCGCGGCTATGACCGCATGGAATTGAAACTGCGCGGCCTGGGTGCCGACATTGAAAGAGTGAAATGATCACGCTGGCCCTGTCCAAAGGACGCATCTTTGACGAAACCTTGCCGCTGCTCAAAGCTGCGGGCATCGAGGTGCTGGAAGACCCCGAGAAATCGCGCAAGCTGATCTTGCCCACCAACCAGCCCAACGTGCGTGTGGTGCTGGTGCGGGCCAGCGACGTGCCCACCTATGTTGAATACGGTGGCGCCGATTTGGGTGTGACGGGTTTGGACACGCTGATTGAGCACGGAGGCCAGGGCCTGTACCAGCCTCTGGATCTGAACATCGCCAAATGCCGCATGAGCGTGGCGGTGCGGGCCGATGATGACTACGCGGCGCTGGTGCGCACCGGGGCTCGCCTGAAAGTGGCCACCAAATACACGACCATCGCCCGCGATTTCTTTGCCACCAAAGGCGTGCACGTCGACCTGATCAAGCTCTACGGCAGCATGGAGCTGGCCCCGCTCACAGGCCTTGCCGATGCCATTGTTGATCTGGTGTCCACCGGTAACACGCTCAAGGCCAACCATTTGGTCGAGGTCGAACGCATCATGGACATCAGCTCGCGCTTGGTCGTCAACCAAGCCGCGCTCAAGCTCAAGCAAGCGCCGATCCGCGCCATCATCGACGCCTTTGCGGGCGCAGTGAAGAAAGACTGAACATGGGATTGCACGCCAAACCTTTGCAACTGAACACGGCCGATGCCGGTTTTGAAGCGGCCTTTGCGGCCCGCCTGCATTGGTCTGCCGACACCGACGCCGCCATTGAGCAGCGCGTGGCCGACATTCTGGCCGACGTGCAAAAGCGTGGCGATGCGGCCGTGCTCGATTACACCCAGCGCTTTGACGGCCTGCAAGCGCCCGACGTGAAAGCTTTGGAGATTACCCAGGCCGAACTGAAAGCGGCACTCGACAGCCTGCCCGCGGTGCAGCGCGAGGCCTTGCAAGCCGCTGCCGTCCGTGTGCGCCAATACCACGAAGCCCAAAAGAAAGCGTCTGGCGAGAGTTGGAGCTACCGCGACGAAGACGGCACGCTGCTCGGCCAAAAAGTCACACCACTCGACCGCGTGGGCATCTACGTGCCCGGTGGCAAAGCCGCTTACCCCTCTTCGGTGTTGATGAACGCCATTCCCGCCCATGTGGCGGGTGTGCAAGAGATCATCATGGTTGTGCCCACACCACAAGGCGTGCGCAATTCACTGGTGCTGGCCGCCGCCTGTGTGGCCGGTGTGAGCCGCGCCTTCACCGTGGGTGGTGCACAAGCCGTGGCGGCATTGGCTTACGGCACCGCCACCATCCCCAAGGTGGACAAGATCACTGGGCCAGGCAACGCCTATGTGGCCAGCGCCAAAAAACGCGTGTTCGGCACCGTGGGCATCGACATGATCGCGGGCCCCTCAGAAATTTTGGTTTTGGCCGATGGCAGCACGCCCGCCGAATGGGTGGCGATGGATTTGTTCAGCCAGGCGGAACACGACGAGTTGGCGCAAAGCATTTTGCTGTGCCCCGATGCGGCCTACATTGCCGAGGTGCAGGCCGCCATTGACCGCCTCTTGCCCGCTATGCCCCGGTGCGAGATCATCGCCAAGTCGCTCAACGACCGAGGTGCTTTGATCTTGACGCGCAACATGGAAGAAGCCTGCGCCATCAGCAACCGCATCGCGCCCGAGCACCTGGAGGTGTCGAGCAGCGAGCCGCACCGCTGGGAGCCGTTGTTGCGCCACGCGGGGGCGATCTTTTTGGGTGCTTTCACCAGCGAGTCTTTGGGCGACTACTGTGCGGGTCCCAACCACGTCTTGCCCACCAGCGGCACGGCGCGTTTCTCCTCGCCTTTGGGCGTGTACGACTTCCAAAAACGCAGCAGCCTGATCGAGGTGAGCGAAGCCGGTGCGCAGCCGCTGGGCCGCATCGCTGCCGAGCTGGCTTATGGCGAAGGCCTGCAAGCGCACGCCCGCGCCGCCGAATTGCGCTTGAACCCTGTTCCCCCCATGCGAGAGCCGACATGACCGTGAGCCCCCAACTGATGCAACGCATCCGCCAGGACGTGAAGTCCATGCACGCCTACGCCATCCAGGACTCGGTGGGCATGGTCAAGCTCGATGCGATGGAAAACCCACACCGCCTGCCAGCAGAGCTGCAAAAAGCTCTGGGCGAGCGACTGGGGGCCTTGGCGCTCAACCGCTACCCCGATGGCCGTGTGAACGAGCTGCGCCATGCGCTGGCAAGTTACGCAAGCATGCCCGAAGGCTTCGACATCATGCTGGGCAATGGATCGGATGAATTGATCTCTTTGCTGGCGATGGCTTGCGATGTGCCTGGCGCCTCCATCCTGTCGCCCTTGCCCGGCTTTGTGATGTACGCCATGAGCGCCCAGTTGCAAGGCTTGGCCTTCCACGGTGTGCCGCTCACAGCCGACTTTGAACTTGACGAAGCCGCCATGTTGGCCGCGATTGCCGAGCACAAGCCATCCATCGTCTACCTGGCGTACCCCAACAACCCCACCGGCAACCTGTGGAACGACGACACGATCGAAAAGATCGTCTTGGCTCAAGGTGCACAAGGCGGCCTGGTGGTCATGGACGAGGCCTACCAACCTTTTGCTAGCCGCAGCTACGCAGGCCGCATCACGCGCCATTCGCACGTCTTGCTCATGCGCACGCTGTCCAAGTTTGGCCTGGCCGGGGTGCGTCTGGGCTACATGATCGGCCCTCAAGCGCTGATCGCTGAAATCGACAAAGTGCGCCCGCCCTACAACATCAGTGTGCTGAATTACGAGTGCGCTCTGTTTGCTTTGGAGCACACCGAGGTGTTTGCTGCGCAAGCCAAAGACCTGCGCGAGCAGCGCACCCGTCTGCTGAAAGAACTGTCCGCCATGCCCGGCGTCACCCCCTTCCCGAGCGAAGCCAACATGATTTTGGCCCGAGTGCCCGATGCGGCCAAAACCTTTGACGGTTTGAAGGCGCACGGTGTGCTGATCAAGAACATTTCTAAAATGCACCCATTGCTGGCCAATTGCCTGCGCTTGACGGTGGGCACCGCCGCAGAAAACGACCAACTCCTCGCCGCTTTGAAAGCCTCCTTATGAACCGCACCGCTGCAGTCACCCGCAAGACGGCCGAGACGAACATCCGTGTCGCCATCAACCTCGACGGCACGGGCCAGGCCAAGCTGGCTTCGGGCATCGGTTTTCTGGACCACATGCTCGACCAGATTGCCCGTCATGGCTTGATCGACATGGACATCGCGTGCGAAGGCGACCTGCACATCGACGGCCATCACACCGTCGAAGACATCGGCATCACCTTGGGCCAGGCGTTTGCCCAAGCCATGGGTGACAAAAAAGGTATCCGCCGCTATGGCCACGCCTATGTGCCGCTCGACGAAGCTTTGAGCCGCGTGGTGGTGGATTTTTCGGGCCGCCCCGGTCTGCACATGGATGTGAACTTCACTTCCGGCTCTTTGGGCTCGCTCGACACACAACTGGTTTATGAGTTCTTCCAGGGCTTTGTGAACCACGCGCTGTGCACGCTGCACATCGACAACCTCAAGGGTGTGAACGCGCACCACCAGTGCGAAACCATCTTCAAGGCCTTTGCCCGCGCCGTGCGTGCTGCGCTCGAACTCGATCCGCGATCGGCAGGTGTGATCCCTTCCACCAAAGGAAGTCTCTGAGCATGAGCGTCAACCGCGTCGCTGTTGTGGACTACGGCATGGGCAACCTGCGCTCTGTGGCGCAGGCGGTGATGCATGCCGCCTCCAGCGTGGACCATGCCGAAGTGACCGTCACGTCTGACCCGCAAGTGGTGCGTGACGCGCACCGGGTGGTCTTGCCGGGGCAGGGCGCCATGCCCGACTGCATGCGCGAATTGCGCGAGTCCGGCTTGCTGGACGCTGTGCTCGAAGCCGCCGCCAGCAAACCCCTGTTTGGTGTGTGTGTGGGCATGCAAATGTTGCTGGACCACAGCGACGAGGGCGACACGCCCGGCTTGGGTCTGATCCCTGGGCGCGTGGTCAAGTTCGATTTGGCTGGACGCATCCAGCCCGATGGCACCCGCTACAAAGTGCCACAAATGGGCTGGAACCAGGTTTGGCAAGACCAACCAGCGCATGCACTGTGGCACGGCGTGGAAGACGGCAGCTGGTATTATTTTGTGCACAGCTTCTATGCCCAGGTGGCCAATCAGGCGCACAGCGCGGCCCAGACCGATTACGGCGGCCGCTTTGCTTGCGCCATTGCCCGTGACAATATTTTTGCCACCCAGTTTCACCCCGAAAAAAGCGCGGCCCAGGGCTTGGCCTTGTTCCGCAATTTCCTCCACTGGCAGCCTTGAGAAGTTTTCACTGCCGTTTTTCAGCCCCTCAGCCTTTTTTAATTCGCCATGATCCTGATCCCCGCCATTGACCTCAAAGACGGCCACTGCGTTCGCCTCAAGCAAGGCGATATGGACCAAGCCACGACATTCGGCGAAGACCCGGCCGCCATGGCCCGCACCTGGCTGGAAAAAGGCGCACGCCGTTTGCACCTGGTGGATCTGAACGGCGCATTTGCGGGCAAGCCGCAAAACTTCAGCGCCATCAAGTCCATCCTCAAGGCCGTAGGCGACGACATCCCGGTGCAGCTGGGTGGTGGTATCCGCGACTTGGACACGATTGAAAAATACATCGACAGCGGCCTGCGCTACGTCATCATCGGCACCGCCGCCGTCAAGAACCCCGGCTTTTTGAAAGACGCCTGCACCGCCTTTGGCGGCCACATCATCGTGGGCCTGGACGCCAAAGACGGCAAAGTCGCCACCGACGGCTGGAGCAAGCTCACCGGCCACGAAGTGGTGGACCTGGCCAAGAAGTTCGAAGACTGGGGTGTCGAGTCCATCATCTACACCGACATTGGCCGCGACGGCATGCTGAGCGGCATCAACATTGACGCCACCGTCAAGCTGGCCCAAGCCCTGACCATCCCTGTGATCGCTTCCGGTGGGCTGTCCAATATGGCCGACATCGAGCAGCTGTGCGCCGTGGAAGATGAAGGCGTGGAAGGCGTGATCTGCGGCCGCGCCGTGTATTCGGGCGACCTCGACTTCGCGCTGGCGCAGCAACGCGCCGACGAACTCAACGGCTGATCCTTTCCCTCGCTGTTACCCATGAGCGCTCAGGCCACTTGTCGCGACACCGCGTTCGCGGGCCTGCCCGCTTGCGAGTTGGCGCTGCCGCAAGGCGACCGCTTGCGGGTGGCGCTGCACGGTGCGCATGTGCTGTCTTGGGTGTCCGGCGGTCAAGAGCGCTTGTACCTCAGCCCCCAAAGTATTTTGGACGGCCAAGCCGCCATTCGCGGTGGTGTGCCTGTGTGTTTTCCACAGTTCAACCAACGCGGCCCCATGGCCGACCGTTTGCCCAAACACGGCTTTGCCCGCAACGTGGCTTGGTTGGCCGATGCGCCCGAACTGGGTGCCGAGCATGCCCGCCTCACGCTGCGCCTGAAGGACAACTCCCAAACCCGCGCCTGGTGGCCCCAAGCCTTTGCCTTGGCGCTGCACATCGATCTGAGCCCGGGTGCCTTGCAACTGACGCTGGACGTGCACAACACAGACACCCAAGCGCTGGCGTTCTCTGGCGCACTGCACACCTATTTGGCTGTGATAGACGTGACGCAGGCCACGCTGCAGGGCTTGGGTGGTCAGCCCGAGTGGGATTCACTCACCGACACCCATGCGCCAGCGGCCGACACGCTGCGATTTGCCGCCGAATTTGACCGCGTGTATGAAGCCGGGCCACAGCCCATGACGCTGAACGATACATTGCACATCAGCCAAAGCCCCAGCTGGGCCAACACCGTGGTCTGGAACCCTGCGCAAGACCTGTGCAAGCGCCTGGCCGATATGCCCGACGACGGCTGGCGGCACATGCTCTGCGTCGAAGCCGCCCAAGTCTACGAGCCCATCACCTTGCCTGCGGGTGGGCGCTGGGCTGGCTGGCAGCGCTTGCAAGTGCTTAAACCCTAAAACCCTGAACCCATTCAACCAGAGAAGTCTCCATGCTCGCCAAACGCATCATCCCTTGCCTCGACGTGACCGGCGGTCGCGTGGTCAAGGGCGTTAACTTTGTCGAACTGCGCGACGCCGGTGACCCGGTCGAAATCGCCGCCCGCTACAACGAGCAAGGCGCCGACGAACTCACATTTTTGGACATCACAGCCACCAGCGATGGCCGCGACGTGATCCTGCACATCATCGAAGCCGTGGCCAGCCAAGTTTTCATTCCGCTCACAGTAGGTGGCGGCGTGCGCACGGTGGAAGACGTGCGCCGACTGCTGAATGCCGGGGCCGACAAAACCAGCTTCAACTCGGCCGCCATTGCCAACCCGCAAGTCATCCGCGAAGCGTCGGCTAAATACGGCGCCCAGTGCATTGTCGTTGCCATCGACGCCAAGCGCCGCAGCGCAGAAGACGAGCTTCGCATCGGTACCCACGGCCTGCCCATGGGCCCCGGCTGGGACGTGTACAGCCACGGCGGCCGCAAAAACGTGGGCCTGGACGCCGTGGCCTGGGCCACGCAGATGGCCGAATACGGCGCAGGTGAAATCTTGCTCACCAGCATGGACCGCGACGGCACCAAAAGCGGCTTTGACCTGCAACTGACCCGCGCCGTGAGCGACGCGGTGAGCGTGCCCGTCATCGCGTCGGGCGGCGTGGGCAACTTGGACCACTTGGCCGATGGCGTGAGCATCGGCGGGGCCGATGCGGTGTTGGCGGCGAGCATCTTCCACTATGGTGAATACACGGTGCAGCAGGCGAAAGAGCGGATGCGGGAGCGTGGCATTCAGGTTAGGCTATGAGCATGAACTGGCTCGACAAAATCAAATGGGACGACAAAGGCCTGGTGCCTGTGATCGCCCAAGAAAAAGACACTGGTGACGTGCTGATGTTCGCCTGGATGAACCGCGAAGCGCTGCAAAAGACGGCCGAGCTGAAAAGGGCTGTGTATTTCAGCCGTTCACGCAACAAGTTGTGGTTCAAGGGCGAGGAGTCTGGCCATGTACAGACAGTGCACGACATCCGCATCGATTGCGACAACGATGTGGTGCTGCTCAAAGTCACCCAGTTGGGGCATGAACCCGGCATTGCCTGCCACACGGGCCGCCACAGTTGCTTTTTTCAGAGCCTGCAAGCCGATGAGTG
>Ga0315899_10002425_pt1 | contig 20681 bp, 15 predicted proteins | sample LakEriMetagenome_2_FD_203518 | JGI IMG/M metagenome (GOLD analysis project Ga0315899, IMG submission 203518) | Freshwater fungal communities from buoy surface, Lake Erie, Ohio, United States - Buoy 4 MA112 | ecosystem: Environmental > Aquatic > Freshwater > Lake | place: USA: Lake Erie, Ohio... | reverse complement strand
TTCGATCATCAAAGCAGTACAATCGAGCGCCCCAGGACTCGAGATCGGTGTTCGATTGAGTGCTTTTGATACCGTACCTTTCCAGCCAAATCCAGACACGGCCGAATCAGGTAAGCAGGGACAGGGAATGCCGGCTTCCTATCAGCAATTCATGCCTTATCTGTACGGATTCGGATTGGATCCCAACAATCCGTTGGAGATCGATTTGACGGAAACGCATCGGTTGCTGGCTGATCTTTCGAAGCTGGGTGTGGGGTTGGTCAATCTCTCAGCCGGAAGCCCGTATTACACGCCGCACATTTTGCGTCCTGCCGCTTACCCTCCTTCGGATGGCTATCAACCTCATGAGGATCCGTTAATCTCCGTAGCACGACATTTGACCGTGGCGCGAGAACTCAAACGAGCGAACCCTGAAATGTTGTTTGTGGGGTCTGGTTATTCTTATCTGCAAGAGTTCTTGCCTTTGGTGGCTCAGCATCAAGTAGCGCAAGGGAATGTTGACTTCATCGGCATGGGCAGAATGGTCTTATCGTATCCTGCACAAGTAATGGACAGCGTGCATCGCGGAACGAGTCAGCGTAAACTCGTTTGTCGGACATTTTCTGACTGTACGACCGCACCACGCAATGGTCTTCCGTCAGGTTGCTATCCACTCGACGACTACTACAAAAAGTCGGACGATGCTCGTCGTCTTAAAGAGATCAAAGCAAATCTATAACCAACAAAAACTAGTTTCTTATCGATCATCAACAAAAGCGACTTGCGAACTGACGACTAGAAGGTCCATCGAGGTCGCATTGGAGCGAAAACAAGTGCACATGAATACCGTGTTTGGGGTTACCATTTCGGATGAATAAAAGTCTCGTTACCAATCTTGTTTCGGTAGCCTTTATCGTTGTTGGATATCTTATTCCATCGGAGTCTGCGTGGGCAAAGCCGATTCGAGATATTGGACTCTATGCAGCTTCTGGTGCGATCACCAATTGGATTGCAATTTACATGCTCTTTGAAAAAGTACCTGGTCTTTACGGTTCTGGAGTTATTCCGAGCCGGTTCGAAGAGTTCAAGCTCGGTATTAGAACTCTGATCATGGGGCAGTTCTTTACGAAAGAGAACGTTGAGAATTTCTTTCAAGACAATCGAGCCCTGGCCAATGTGAAGATGGATCCCCAGCCCCTATTGGCAATCGTTGACTTTGATGCGATCTTCGAACGGTTGAAGGGGGCTGTTTTGAGTTCACCTTTTGGTGGCATGCTGGGAATGTTCGGCGGAGCCAAAGCATTAGAGCCACTGCGCGGTCCGTTTCGAACCAGTATTGAAGGGGAGATTCGGACGCTTGTCGAGTCACCGAAGTTGATGGAGGCGCTTCGCGGATCCGTCCATTCAGAGAACGGAGTGGATGTCATTCTTGAAAAAGTGGATGCCATTGTCCAAAAGCGATTAGACGAGCTAACGCCGATAATGGTAAAGCAAATCATTCAAGAGATGATTCGCGAGCATCTAGGATGGTTGGTGGTTTGGGGGGGGATTTTCGGCGCCTTGATTGGTTTGGTCGCCAGCTTCATTGCCTAAAGGAACAAGGCCGAAACTCTAATGAGGATCGGCCTTGTTTTGAGATCCCAAGCAACTATTTGCATCCGAAGTTCTTGAAGCAAGACTCAAGAAAAGCACCGGGCAGAAACGTTCGCTCTCTTACTTGAACTTGGAATGACAAGCCATGCAATCGGTTGTCTTCTTGAGTTCATCGATCGCGCCTTCTTTTCCAAGGACAACCTTGCCTGCACTAACGACTGTCGCACCCGCGGCCAATTTCCACTCTGTCTTGTCGCCCTTTTTCGGTTCCCCTTCGAGCATGTCGATATAAAGATCCAGCAATTGCTTCTTCTCTTCGTCTGTGGCGGAACCTGCGACGATCTTCTTCATCAAGCCGTCTTTGTGAGCGATCTTCATAACCTCTTTGATCGTCTTCGGAGCTGGTGCCGGATTTGCGACGAACGCTGTAACGGTCGTGCCGGACGCAACGAGTCCCACCAATGCGATTAAAGCAAACTTCAACTTCATAGCCAAACCTCCTTCGATGTAAACATACAAAACACTCATGGATGTCGCTTGTTGCTCGACGGACCCGGCCTAAAAAGGAATACGCAATCGCCAAATCAACGAAGCTTCCAACAACACGACCGAAGTATAGCGAAATTCTCACGTTCCATGTGGTTTTCGATTCATGTTTTCACTTTCTAAGTTATCGAGTACGATGTATCGATGATCAATTCTGAAAGCGCCGTGATTGGCCAGCCAAGCGTACGATTTCTTGGTGGGACGGAGTCTATCCTAGGCTCGATGTATTTGTTGGAATTCGGCTCCCATCGATTTTTGTTTGATTGTGGACGCGAGATTCATTCTCGTTTTCCTCGTACTGGGCTTCGATCATTCGGGGTCGACCCTGCGTCCATCGACGCTGTCTTTCTCAGCCATTCACACGTCGATCATTGCGGAAATCTGCCGTATTTGGTGAGCGAGGGCTTTATCGGACCTGTCTATTGCACTCCTGCAACACGCGATCTCACCGAAGTTGTTTTGCTAGATTCCGCTCGAATTCACGAAAACGAATTTGCTCGGACTGGGCGACCTAGTGGTTTTGATTCAGCCGACGTAGAAGATACAATCGAGCAGTTCGTAACCGTCGATTATGAGAGCGAAACAGACGTTCTTCGTATCGCCAAAATCCGTTTACTCCATTCCGCTCATGTGCTTGGCAGCTGCATGTTTCAATTGGATTTCGATTGGAACGGAAAGAGCTATCGTTTTGTCTTCACGGGTGACATGGGGCGATTCGGATTACCCATCGTTGGTGAGCCCACATCCGTTCCTTCCGCGGATATGATCGTATGTGAAAGTACCTATGGTGGGCGGATCCATGATTCTTTCCAGGAAACAATCGAGCAGTTTACCAGCCTCATCAAACGGACAGTGGAACGTCAAGGAAAGGTCTTGGTTCCAGCATTCAGCCTGGGGAGAACTCACCTGGTGCTGCATTGTTTGCGTCATTGGATGGCAACTGGACTGGTGCCTGAGTTACCGATCTATATCGATAGCCCACTTGCCCAAGTGATTGAAGAAGTCTATCAAGAGCACCAATCGGCGGATTACCTATCGAGCGGTATCGAGTTTGAATGGCTGGAATCCAAAGATGATGCTTGGTATCGAACCACCCAAAGGGAGTCGAGCATTATCATCGCGTCTGGCGGAATGTGCGAAGGGGGACGTATTCTCGATCATCTAAAGGTCCATATCGATGACCCTCGATGCTCGTTAGCCCTCGTGAGTCATCAATCGCCAAATTCCATCGGTGCACAAATGTTAGCTCCGACTCCCAAAGTTCGTTTCCATGGCCGTGAATGGAACAAGTGGATTGAAGTCGCCAAGATCGGTGGTTTTTCAGGACACGCAGATACGGACGATCTGAAGAGGCTACTAGCAGACGCCGCGTCGGATACCGGCAAAATCTGTTTGGTCCACGGAGAGACGTTGCAAAAGGAAACCTTAGAACAAGAGTTGAAGCAGTTAGGGTTCAACAACGTTTTGGTGCCATCGTTTGATCAACGCATCGATCTCTAGATTTCGTCTTATCCAGAAACCGTGCTCTAAAGGTAGTGCGAAACCCACGATCTAGAACGGGAGCCATCCTGGGAACTGGAAAAGAAAAAGTCCGCGGACTTTAGGACCGCGGACTATCGATGGATTCCTTGGAGACATCTTTCTCCCGTAGGCTAAGATGTCTTGAAGATTAAGCCGAAGTATTAGAGCAGTTTCGCCAATCGTGCACAAAGATCTGCTGTTCGGCAGGAGTAACCCCATTCGTTGTCGTACCACGATACGATTTTTGCAAGCTTGCCTTTGTCCCCGAGAACTTGGGTAAAGTCGGCTGCAAAAATGCTGCTATGCGGATCGTCGATGATGTCGCTGGAGACGATTGGATCTTCTGTATAGCAAAGGATTCCCTTGAGCGGTCCTTCGGCAGCGACCTTCATCGCAGCATTGATCTCAGCGACGGTCGCATCTTTCTTCAGATTGACAGTCAAGTCAACCACAGAGCCTGTTGCGACGGGAACACGCATCGCGATCCCGGTAAGTTTGCCCTTGAGTTCAGGAATAACCAAACCAACTGCCGAAGCTGCCCCAGTCGTCGTAGGGATGATGTTCAGTGCGGCGGCGCGAGCTCGATAAGCGTCGGCATGCGGCATATCCTGAACGCGTTGGTCGTTCGTGTATGCGTGAACCGTTGTCATCAATCCGCTCTCGATACCGAAGGTTTCGTTGAGTACCTTGGCAACGGGTGCGAGGCAGTTGGTCGTGCAGGATGCGTTGGAGATACACTTGAGATCCTTAGTTAGTTTGTCATCGTTCACGCCGAGAACGCAGGTTAGGTCAGCGCCGTCTTTCGCAGGTGCACTGAGAACAACCCGCTTTGCACCCGCAGTCAAGTGAGAGTCGTAGCCAGGCTTGCCATCTTTTGCACGAGCTGTGAAGAAGCCAGTGCTTTCAATCACGATATCCACCTTGAGGTCACCCCAAGGAAGTTTGGTAGGATCCTTTTCCGCGAGCGCGTGGATTTTCTTGCCATTGACGATCAAATGTTTGTCATCGTGGCCGACGGTTGCATCGTAGCGTCCGTGAATACTGTCATACTTGAGCAACGTGGCCAACATGGCGTTGTCGGTCAAATCGTTGACGGCCACAACTTCAAATTCGCTCGTACGGCTCATCAAGTTGCGGAACGTCAATCGTCCGATACGACCAAACCCGTTAATTGCGATTCGAACTGTCACCGCTTGTTGTCTCCCAACATCTACAGAGGATTCAAAAAGGGATAAGCCGCACGCGTCCCATCGACTGCAATTGCGAACACTTTGCCCCTACCGTCGAAAGATCTTCCCTCAACGATGCGATGAATATACAAGCGAGGAGAAACATCATCAATCACAAAGAAATACGGCTGCTCAAACCAATTTCTTGCCTACAATGGCATCAGCCCGCTTAATACGCTCGATTTTCGGCGTTCTTTTTGGTTTGAACAGAGTCATCGCATGTCCACACTACTTCCCATCATCGATTCTACAGTTCCAACTATCGGTTCTACGGTTCCGACTATGGCGGACAATTCGTCCTGTGATGCGGGCGAAGGGAAGAACGGCAGCATTGTGTCCAGGTATCTGGACAATTTGGGGGATCCGCGAGGGGAAAGACAACCACACGGTCCGCTCGCTCGGCATCCGCTTCCAATGTCGATGGAAGAAGCTAAATCGCGTGGCTGGGATGAGCTCGACGTCGTTTTCGTGACCGGGGACGCCTATATCGATCACCCAAGTTTTGCGATGTCGATCCTCGGTCGAGTGCTGGAAGCAGCCGGCTACCGGGTTGGAATCATCAGTCAACCCGATTGGCAATCCTGCGATCCATGGAAACGTTTCGGCCGTCCTCGCCTGTTTTTTGGGATCAGCGCCGGAAACATGGATAGCATGATCAACCACTACACCGCGAACAAGAAAGTACGCAACGACGATGCCTATTCACCTGGCGGTCGCATCGGACTTCGACCGGATCGCGCCACGCTCGCTTATTGCCAACGCGCTCGCGAAGCGTTCAAGGGGGTTCCTGTCATCGCGGGTGGCGTAGAAGCATCGCTGCGTCGATTCGGTCACTACGACTACTGGAGTGACAAGGTCCGCAAGAGTATTTTGCTCGATAGCAAAGCGGACTTGGTCGCGTTCGGCATGGGGGAAAACTCGATTGTAGAAATGGCCCGCCGATTGGAAGCGGGCGAACCAGTAAAGAACCTGCGCGACATGCGCGGAGTCGCATTCGCTCTCGGTGCTTCCGAACCTGTTCCTGAAGACGCAATCGAGCTTCCATCGTATGAGTCGATCGTTGCTGACAAAATCGAGTTCTCGAAAGCAACACGCATCATCCACAATGAAACGAACCCGTTGAATGCTCGCAAGCTGATGCAACGGCATGGCACACAAATCATCGTGGCCAATCCACCGCAGTTGCCCATCAGCCAAGAAGCGATGGATCGAATCTACGGCCTGCCTTACACGCGAAAACCACATCCCGATTACAAGGAACCTATCCCCGCCTTCAACATGATCAAGAACTCTGTCACGATCATGCGCGGATGTTTCGGTGGTTGTACCTTCTGTTCCATCACGGCCCATCAAGGTCGTATCATTCAGTCTCGCTCCAAAGAGTCTGTCTTGAATGAGATCAAGAACATGGCTGAAGACAAAGACTTTAAAGGAATCGTGAGTGACATCGGCGGCCCCACGGCCAACATGTATCACATGCGTTGTACGAAACCTGAGGTCGAGGCGAAGTGTCGTCGCCAATCGTGTGTGCATCCCAAGATTTGTAAACTGCTCGGAGTCGATCATCAACCTGTGATAGAACTGATGCGTGAAGCTCGCGAATTGCCTGGCATTAAAAAAGTGCTCGTAGCGAGCGGTATTCGAATGGATTTGGCTCGCCAATCTCCGGAATACATTGAGGAGCTAACGCAGCACCACGTGGGTGGGCATTTGAAGGTTGCACCAGAGCACGTCGATCCCGACGTGCTTTTCAAGATGCGGAAACCTGCCAACGATGATTTTGAATTCTTTACCGAGAAGTTCAAAGAAGCGTCGGAGGATGCAGGCAAGAAGCAATATCTGATACCTTATTTTATTGCATCCCACCCAGGCAGCTCCATCGAGTCGATGATCGAGCTTGCATTGTTTCTAAAACGCAACGGATACAAACCCGATCAGGTGCAAGACTTTATCCCGGCTCCGCTCGACGTTGCCACGAGTATGTATTACACAGGCCTAGATCCATTCTCGTTGAAACCCGTCTTTATTGCGAAAGCACTGCGTGACCGCAAATCACAGCGTGCCCTGATGCAATTCTTTAAGCCTGAAAACTATTTCGAGGTTCGCGATGCATTGCGATCTGCCAATCGCAGTGAATTGATTGGGGATGGCTGCGATTGCTTGATACCTTCCAAGCCACCAAGAGAAGCGATCGAACGCCGTCGCGAAGACGCGAACAAACGTTTCCGTGGAGAATACGTTCACACGATTCCTAACGAAGGAAAGAACCCATCGGGTAATGCGTCGACCAGTTCATCCCATAGCGAGAGTGAGGTAGGAACGGGTTCCGCATCTAACCCATCGAGCCAGCGGAAGGGGCCGCGCAAACAACAACGCGATCCTTCCAAAGCAGGTGGAAAAAAACCCGGCACGGGCTACCGTCCCGGCAGACGCGTCTAAAACCGTTTGCGGAGTACACCGTCCATCTAGAAGTCTACGGTCCTTGAAGCGGGCGAGGCGTTGGATTTTCGCTTTGCTCATGGTGCTGCCTCCTATTCCGTCGCTGCGCGGTGTTTGACGATGCCTATGATGAGTAGCGTCACCGAGAGGATCAGGCCCAGTGCCGCCGGCAGATGACAGAGTTTCACCACGGCTTCCTGCCAGGCCGCAGCCCCTTCTGCTCCCGCTTGCTTGGCCGCGATCGGGAGCATCTGATTGGCACCCCACCATGCATTGGCTGCCTCGGACAAGGCCATGAACCACGTCAGCCACGCCGACACCAACATCACTCGAACCGAATTGGGGCCGGCGCGGTGGGGCACCTTCAGCACGACGACCGCCAGCATCACAAACAACATGCCGTTTGTGACAAACTGGATATGTGCCCCGAGGGCGAGCCGGGGATACGGCGTCAAGGGCGGGGCAAAGCCAAAGATCAGCCCGGCAAGAATGAGTGCCAGGCCGTGCAGTAGAATCTGTTTACCTCCGGTTTGAGTGGTCATGATGCTTTTGGGTTAAAGTTCTCCGGTGAACGCTCGGTGTAGCAGCGACTTCTTAAGCGCCTCCAGCTCGGCCAGATTCCGCTCGTCGAGGCCCTCAAACAACTCGTCCAGCAACCCGAGGAATCTCACAAACGAGCACATCGTTCAAATGAGCGCGTGGCATTCATGGGCTGGGGCAAGTTGCGTTGATGCGATCGCACGTCTCATCTCTCAAGAGTATCGTCGAGAATTTCTGGCGTTAGTAGACTCAATTTGGATACCAAACGCAAGAAAAAATCGGAATGCGAGTCGATCGGGAAGCCGGGTTTTGTGGGGTTTCAAAATACAAAATCCGCCGAGGGAATTCCCCGGCGGATGGAGATCAGCCGAATCGGTGACGAGCTTAGCGCATCGTTGCCATGAAGGGATGGTTGTTACCATCGAATCTTTGGAGTGGCGATCCGGATCGCTCGAAAATCTGACGATCCGATGCCCCTCCGATCTTCGCGACGATGCGTAGAGTATCCATATTCCAGTTGTCTCCGAACAATCCGCCGCCGAAGGTGGTTTGTAGGTCGACGCTAGCGATTTCTTCCAGCTGGATCGGAGTTCGTAACTTGAGCGGCACGGTCTCCGTATAGTTGCCAATCCATCGGCCTCCTTTGTTGACGTTTGTATAGGTCTCACGGTTTCCATTCCTCATGGTTACATGGACATTGAGATTGTCGTTTCCACCTCGCAGATCGTCTCCGCCGGTACGAATCTCTAGTACCAGTTCATGAACCTTTCCGTCATTCGGATAGCTGGACGCCGAGAGTCTGAAGGGGGCGACAGGCGAGTACTTGCGATCGACAAAGTACGTCATCCATTCGCAAGCTGGTTCTTCGACGTAGCGGTAGCTTTTCTTGGCCAAGTTGGGAACCAGTGTCATTTTCCTCCCAGGGAAGTTAGGGTCGTAAATGAAGATCTTGACATCGGCTTGGTGTTCTCCCAGGTCTCCTTTGTAACGACCCAATTCGTATCCAATCGCGACGACCTGATGGTGGGGGCCGGTACCGCCGTTACCACCTTTGAAAAGTCCGAGCGGGCAAGGCTTGCCTTGGTCGATCAAGTTACATAGCTCCTCGAGTCGTCCACCTCCACTTTTTTGTAGGCCCCAACGAAAGAACTCGTCAGTCCGCAAACCTAATAGGTTGACGAATAGTTCTGTCCATTTGTCCAGGTTGGTTGTGGTCGAGGTTTGTTGCCGATCGTAGATCCGATCGAATAGGGGTGTCCTGACAGCGGGACGAAACGTTTGCTTGGGTGCTTCCTGGTTGGCAAAGTAGTAATCCAATGCCGAGTAGGACATGCCGCCGCACAATCCTCCGAATCTCATGTCCTGTAGGAACAACTCGGTTTCAAAAGTATTGGCAAAAGCAAACCCATGCTTTTTGGGGTCGAAGGATGTGATTTTCCGACCTGCGATTTTATCTCCCACGTCTGTCAGCGGGCGAACGCTGGTTCGAGCCTGTTCTGAGATTTGTGCATGTGCTGCGGGTGCAAGCAGTAGGGTGCTACAAAATATAATGATCCAAGTCCAAAAAGTCGTTTTCATGATCCGTTCCTGTGCGAAAGTGAAGTGGAGCCAACAGTGGCGTCACAAGACATATCGCAGTCCTGATCAAAAACGCACAAAATGAAGTCGTTTTTTAGCAGTCGATGCTTCCTGCTCAGTCAGCCATCAGGGAGGAATCGGATTCTCGTTAAACACGGCATGGCCTACCGTCCTACGAAAGCTATTCCAGTCCTCGATCGGTAGATCGGTCTCAGGATCGGGAGGTTCAAACTCTAGCTTTTGGGCTGCTAGAAAAATTCGTTTGGCTTCTTCGCGATTTCCCAATTGCGCCGAGAGTTGTGCCTTCAGAAATTGGATCACGAGGTGATTCCGTTGATCCTCTGGTGAATATCTACTCAGAATTGAGAAAGCCTTTTCGAATTCGTTTAATTGTGTCAGGATCATTGCATGGACAATCTGAGCGCGTTCGCTGTTCGTTTTAAGTAGGGCCCGGCGGATGGTGGCCAAGGCTTCGATCGGGTCTTGGAACTCTGGCGGTAACGTCACAAGTCTCCAGGCCAAGTCTGTTAGTAACTCGGCATTCTCTGGCAAATCCAGGATTGCCGAGCGCAATTCCGCTAATCCGTCCGCCCACCGTCTTTCCGTGAATGCTAGCTGGATACGTTGCCGTACGTACTCCTCGACGAGCGGTCCCAATTCCGGTCCTCCATGAACCTTCAAGCGAGAACCGTAGGAAATGGGTTCCTTTGGTTTGATGTCACTCGTCAGGCGAAGAGGTGCTAGTTGAAGACTCTTCAACTGCTCATCGATTTGCTTTAGATTCCATTGTTTGATGAAACAGTCATGCCCGATATTGATCCCAAAGAGAGAAGTATTGTCAGAAGAGAATGCTAGAGAGAAGTAGTGGTGCTGATCAGGATCGGTCAGTACTGCTATCGTGGAGCCTTGTTGAAGATCCTGTATCTTCAAAATTCCGTTCCCCGATGTGTGCACGAACCATCTCGAGTCTGGCGAGAATGCGAAACCAAATCCGGTATCCGACGCATCGGGGGAGTTTAAATGCCGGGCTTTCCACGAGTCAACTTCCCATAACGCTCCACCGCCGGCCGATGTGAAAAGAAATTTACCGTCAGGGCTGAAGCGGACGACACATTTGCTTTCTACCTTTAACCTCTTTTCCTCACGGCCAGTAGCCAAATCCCAGATGACGACTCCATCGGCTATATTCCAGGATCCGGTTGCGACCCGACCTTGGTTCAGATCAAACGCGGCGGACCGTGTGTCGGCTTGAGTCCCGAGTAACTGCAGCGGTCTGGCTTCTGTGAAATCATGTAAGTGGACCTGTCGACCATCGCTACAAAGTCCCCATCTCAGATCGGAACTCACCTCCACGACGTTGTATCCATCGGGTAATCGGAGGCGTTTGGGATTGGTAAGTCCCTCAGGTCCCAGCATCCAATGCTCGACATGGTCGCGTTTGAAAACAGCGAGTTCGCCGTCTTGAAGCGAGGAGACCCCGCTGTGGGTCAGTGGCCCGATCGGTAAACATCCAGCTGGTTTTCCTCGAATAGCGTCATAGATTTCAGCCCCCTGTTCGCTGTTGACAAATAACCATCGGCCACAGCTCGAAAGAACGCAGTGGGAGCGCTGGCCCGTGTTGTGTTGCGCAGGTTCGAGAGTCCGTGTGACGACTTGATTTTCGAGTTGCCACGCATCGAGCGAACCATGGATCGGGTTACTCAGAGTCAGAGGCCTTCCAGACTCATCTCGACCAAACGCGATTCCCACGTTGTTAGGTAGCTGAATCAACGATGCTTGAGTTTCGAACGCGTAGATTTCTCGTGTCCCGCCCCACAACGTTGCTTTGATTAGGAATTGCCCAGTCGAATCGAAATGCAAATTATGAAAAGAACCGTTGACCCTAAAGGTCTTTGCGGCCAATCGTGTGGGTAAGTGCCAGACGTTGATGATACGATCCGAGTACAGTCCAGCGGCCAGATAGTCTCCGTTCGGATGCCACGCTAACGTATTGCCGATTTGGGATAAAGTCGGACCTGGTAATTCCAGCACAGCGAATTCCGGACGGAGTGTGGTGACAATCAATCGTTCGTCGCTGACGACGGCTAGACGATTTCCGTCATCGGAAAAGACCATCGGCATGGTGGGGATAGGAATAGTCTCTAGGCGCTCGGTCCGGTTTTGTTCGATATCGTGAATCAATATGCTACGACTGTCATGTCCTGCAACCAAATGCGAATCGGGTGAAAAGACTGGCCATTGCAGTTCCTGACCTAGCAGGCGTCGCGACGCAGAGTCTGTTAGCTTCTGGAGAGTGCATGAACTTCCGCTGACAATCATGTGACTTCCATCAGGACTGATAACAACCGAATCGGCCTCTCCTGCGGGCAATCGATGAAGCAAAACCTTCTTGGGGGCGTCAACGATGTTGATGGATCCATCCGTTTGTCGCATAGCGAATCGTTGCAGCTTCGAGTCGGCAGATAGGAAATCCTGATTCCCACTCGCTGATTCCGCGATTTCTACTTGCTCAACATCGGTTAGGGGGAGGGCTGCAATGGCGGTATTGCGAAGTTTGAATACGCGTTCCGGTGTTGCACCGATGACGGGTAGCATCTGGATCGCACTCCGTACATTTTCCAAAGAACGATAGCGTTGCCCGATGCTCTTCGTGGACTGAATCGCTTGCGCCTCGGACAGAATGTTTTCCCAGAGTTGCTCTCTCAAGGCTTCCAAAGCACTCGTCTCTTGACGTTTCGAGGCAGCGGTTTCCTCCAGCATCTCTTGCAGCGACCATCTGCTCCACAAGCTCACTACCAGCAGCACGAATAAGGTGAGAAACACGGCGAGCAACGATGAAGCTATCGCAACGTTCCTTCTCGCCCAATGCAGCAGTCGCGTGAATTTGCCAACGCGCCGTGCATCGATCGGACGTCCCTCCAGATAGTTCCCGAGGTCGACCGCTAGCGCTGCCATCGACGAATAGCGTTCACTCGGATCCTTACGCAAGCATTTCTCGCAAATGGTTCGTAGATCCGATGGTAGTTTCGAGGAAAGCGATGGCGGTTCCTGTTCCAGTACGCATTGAACCGTTTCCCAGGGAGTGTCGCGTTGAAATGGAGGTTTCCCTGAAAGCATCTCATAAAGAATCGAACCCAACGAATAAACATCTGCGCCGGGCCCGATGGTATCACCTCGCGCTTGCTCAGGAGACATGTAACATGGCGTTCCTAGAACATCACCTTTGACGGTCAATGCCGCGTGATCTACCTCCACGGGCTGTAATGATTTTGCCAATCCGAAGTCGGTGATCTTTGGTTCGTAATCCGAGAGTAAACTCGACTTCATCTCCGCACGATCGGGGCGTGTTGCTACTGCAATGCTGCCACCCTCCTCGCGAGAATCGTGCAGCCCTTCGTGACGAGGAGCCAACAAGACATTTCCGGGCTTCAAGTCGCGATGCACGATTCCTGCTTGATGTGCAGCATGTACTGCCCATGCGATCTGGCGGATGAACAGTGCAGCGTCCCGAGGGGTTGTTTTATTTTGTCGGAGAAACTCCTCCAAGGTTCCTCCAGCGACATATTCCATCACGATGAAGGGTTGTCCCTCCACATCCCCAATATCATCGACCTGGACGATGTTGGGATGCCTCAGCGCGGCCGCCGCACGCGCTTCTGCCCGAAATCTCTGGCGGTGCTGCAGCGTGGATAACTCACCGCTGAGCAAGAGTTTGATCGCTACGAGCCTTCCTAGCTGGAGTTCCTTTGCTAATAAGACAACCCCCATCCCGCCGCGACCGAGAGGACCGAGAACATCGAAGCCCGGTAGGGTGGGGAATCGAATCGTTTGGTCGTGGTTCCGCTCTCTCGGTTTGCTATCCACTTGAGTGATTTTCGAGTTCTGATTTTTTTGGATCGACTCTTCGTTTTTCAACGACTCGTGCAATTCGATTTGCAGACGCAACTCATCCGCGCAGGCAGGGTAGGCGGCGAGGGTCTGTTCCCGTGCGTTCACATCGCCTCGATGCTCTCGCTCGAGGAACTCGGCAAACACGAGATCGATGAATAGCTCGTCCGTCGTACTCAATTGCATCTCTGCTGCGTACTGCTGAGCCGTCAAGGCTTCGCCGCGGGACAAGCGATAGCGGAATTCCCTTAGGTATCGAAGGGGATCGGGTGGGTCAGATGGGGTTTGCATCGATGTAGCGATTCATGTACTTATAAATCCAAGTCCCGAACAACTCTTTCCAAGGCTCGAGAGAATTGCATTCGCCTAGACTGCGCTGTTCCCCCAAGCCGCTCTGCGACTTCATCCCACGACAGACCGTCACGCCGTAGGGCTGCGACGGCAGACTCTTCCGGTGTCATACACTGCTGAGCTTGATCCAGTAACTCGCGAAGAGAGAGCACCTGACTCGGAGAAGCGTCCGAGGTCGGTACTGCCTGAAAGACCTGACTATCGACATCGCTTCGAGAACCGTCCCGTTTTTCACTCAACTGTTTCCTCGCACTGTCCGCGATCTTGTTGCGAGTCATCGACACCAATAGCCGCAACAAATCCTGCGGTTCCTTGATTTCGAACTGCCCATCGACAGCCCGAAGAAAAAAGCTCGCAAAGACCGACTGAGAGTAATCGACCGAATCATAAAGTCGAGTCAATCGAGTATCGGACAATCGCATGCGTACCTGCCTGCGAACCAACGGTTCATACTGACGAAGCAATTCTTCAGCGGCTTCTGGATCACCCCGTCGTACTCGCTCGATGGTCGCCGAAAAACTTTGATCGCTCATTCAGGAATCGCTCTCATTTCACAATGACTTCGCGTCTCAAATCCGAAACAAACCAAAACGCTCATTTTTCCAAAACCTGCAAGGAGAAGGAATTGTTAAAGCGATTCAGGGACCGATCTGCTCTCGATCTCCAACACCTGCACCGCTCCTAAAAACCGGTTTCCAAAGCTAATCCATTGTAACGCGTTCGACCGCATCCCATGGAGCATTTCGCGGCCGTTCCAGAATCCGAACCCAGTGTTCGAGATCGTTTTCCAAAAAATTTCTTCGATCGTGTGCGTTTCGCATCCGGATCGCGATTTTCTAGTGTCGACCGAGACTCGCCAGCACTGTTGCAGGCGAAAGCAACCGAGCAGCGTCAATCCGCAAAGCCAGTTGCCAACCCTTCGGAAATAAAGAAACAACTTGTTTTATTAGGGATTAGAGCGATGAAAAATCAATTCTGCCGATTTCTGGTTATGGTAGCGATGGCTGGAGGGCTGAGCGTCAGCACTCCCGTGATGGCACAAGAAAAGAAGGGTTCTATACCTAAGAAATCCTTCAGTGGAGCCAGTACGCTCAACAAGAAAACATCAGCCGTCAGTTCCACGCCAGCCGCGAATGTCAACCGAGCTGCGGTTGCCCCAGCCACGGGCAAGCCTGCCAGCGGTGTTGTTCGCGGGGATCAACGCGGCAACCTCGGAGTCGCCTTAGTGGTAGGGAATTCTGCCAGCAGTCCTTCCATCGGAAATCAACGTGGCAACCTCGGCATTCAATTGACGACCGGAAAACCTGCCGGCGGTCCTTCCATCGGCAACCGAAATGGTAGCCACGGCTACAACGTAGTTGTGGGAAAACCTGCCGACGGTCCTGCTCTGGGCAACCAAGGTAGAATTCCCGACGCAGTACAACACGGTCGCGAAGCCGCAGAGGCTGCCGCAGCAGCTCGAGCAGCCTTCGGATCCTCGCTCGCAGGGATGCCCGAAGGATTCGCGAACCCCGGAGGAAACGCTCGTAGTGGTGGGCCGCAAGCTCCTGACATGTCGTTCGGCGAGGGAGGTTTCCAAGGTGGTGACATCAAGAACCCGCTCGATCGATTCTCCAATTCGGGGAATGGCACCGGGATGAATATCCGTCGTGATGCCAGCGAGCAACGGAAAGGTACGGTGACGGATCAAAGTCATCTCTCGTTGAGAGGGGATAAGCTCTTGGGCGCCTATTCATCCAGTTCCGGTACCACGCAATATGGTTCGAGCTACACTCAGACAGGTGAATCGACGCATGTTGGTCACTCGAGAGAGAGTCACGGAAGGTCGACGTTCTCGACGGCGACGGTAACTGAAACACGAGACACCCGGGGAAGGCTATCAGGCACAACCTTGGAAACGGGCTACACCCGCGACGGTGGTCGTCACGAAACCTACAAAGCAGTGCATTACGATGGTCGTGGCATCGTGCGTGACGTTGTCGTGGTGCGAGAGAATAATCGTACCGGCGAGCAAACTAAAGATGTCTACGCTCCTGATGGAACTCTCCAGTCTCACTCCAGTTCTCGCGATGTCCCACCAGCAAAGGAGCCGGCATCCCAAGGAACTCAATCCACCCAAGCCTGCGATCGTAATCCCACTGAGGGGGCGTCCCTCGGAGGTGCGACTGGCCCGAATGCCAAGACTTTATCCGGCGTATCAAGAATCGATCTTCTACGTCAACTCGGTGAAGGCCAAAGCACCGGTGGCGGTCCCAACCAAATGCTCAACGGACGGCTCGGCAACAATCAAGTGCGCCCAATCGGCGAAACAGGCACCAGCTTCGGCGGCCCCAATCGAAACGGCATCAATATCAGTATCAATCCGGAAGAATCGGTTCGCGGAGGTAACAACACCACCGGCGGTGGAGATCGACCAAACTAACGGACTGAGACATCGATTCTGAAAAACCACCTCCCGCGGGGATCCATTCGATCCCCGCGTTTTCGTTTTGAGCTATCGTTCGAAGACTTGCTTTGAACGAATCCCACCCGAACAGATCGGATTCGTGATTCTTGCGACTTGCTTCCCCGATTTCCCGTTCCAGACTCGAACATCCAATTGGAACCGTTCCCCTGTAACCCTTGCAACAACACTCCGGTCGCGCGAATAGACCCTGCCGGTCCCTAAGCCAGTGGAAAGACCGAATAACGCCAGGTAACACAGGACTTGGAGTCGAGGAATGAGACATCACATCGTTCAGAGTTGGCAAAGAAAGATTTGAACGATTCTCTTTGCTTCTCATCGTGCGTCATGGTACCTTCACTGCATCGAAAGTCGAATTGATTCCCCTCTTCACTCAAGGTCCCCCCATGGAATCTCTATCCCGCCGGGAATTTCAACAGAAGTCGCTGTCGTCCCTTCTTACTTGGTCGCTTCTGGAAACACTCTTTTCACGCGATGCCTTTTCTCAGGAAATCAAGCACATCGCATCGCAGTGGCTTGCGAGATTGAATGAGATGAGCGCAGATCTCAAGGGCAAGAAACTGGAGGCTTTGGATTGGCAGAAGCAAGTGGAAAAATTACTCAGCACGGTGGACCTGCCTGAGATGCTCAGGTTCATCGACTTTGAAACTCTCGCAGCGAGTGCAAAACCAAAAGATCGCGGTGAGCTGAGCTTGCGAGCTAAATTGCCGCGCGTCGAAGGTCTGCCGACCGAACTGGTCTTCGGACATCAAGTCTTCGCACTCAACAAAGATCGTTCGGTCGTCCCTCACGGTCATGACAATATGGCCACCGCGTTCTTGATCCTCAAAGGAGATTTCCGTGGAAGGCATTACGATCGATTGGAGGACGAGAAGGAACATATGATCATCAAACCGACGATCGATCGAGATTTCGGACCTGGTTCGTACTCGACCGTGACCGATATCAAGGATAATGTCCATTGGTTCACAGCCAAAACGGATGCTGCCTTCATTTTCAATATCCATGTGATGAGTGTTAAACCGGGGCGTACAGGGCGCGTTTATGTCGATCCGAATGGCGAAAAAATTTCTGGCGAGCGCTTGCGTTGCAGAAAGATTGATCACAATCAAGCGGAAACGCTCTACGGCTGATCAGGATACGCTTACGAATGGATGGAATGCGAATCAGTAATCGATTCGTATGGGGGCTTCTAGGAAGGTTGGTTTTGGCTGTCAGCCGGCGGAGAAGATGCTTCGGTGAGAGTTGCGTTCCATCAGTCAAGGTCCGTTTGAAAATAGGAGGTACGCTCGATGCGCGTCGTCATCATTCATCATAGTGTGCATCATCACAACACGGAGAAGCTAGCGGAGGCGATGGCAGGTTCGGTGCACTGCGATGTTCTTAAACTCCATGATGCACGGCAAACGGATTTGTCGTCATACGATTTGATGGGGATAGGTTCTGGTATATTCTTTGGGAAGCACCATCCGCGAGTCTTGGAATTCGCGCAGGAGCATCGACCGCTTCCCAAGGCCTGTTTTGTTTTTTCAACCGCTGGAATTCGATGGTTGTATCCCATGTGGCATCGCCCTTTGGTAACGATCCTCGAAAGGAGTGATTGCCACGTGGTCGCTCAATTCTGTTCTCCTGGATGGGATACGGTAGGACCTTTGAAATACATTGGTGGAATTCATCGAGGTCGCCCCAATACACACGATTTGGAATCGGCGAGCCGTTTTGCCGTGAAGACCGTAGAACAGTTTCGACTCGCTGAGCCGCCTCGCTTGGCTGTCGCTATTCGACAAGCAGTTCGCGAGGAAATGGGGCTCTCCCAGGCGATGAGTGGTCGTGGTATCGATGGCATTCGTTGGTTGCGACGAATTGCCTACCATCCTTGGAGAATTAGCTTTCCTGTTTGTTCAGCCACCAGGAGTGCTTCCAAGGGAACAGCCAACCGGGTCTCTCATCCAGTATCAGATCCAATCGATGAATGAGATTACCGACATCGGTCAGAGAGACATCGGTTTGACCTCGACGGCGAGCAATGATCGCTCCATTGGGAAGGTTGCCATGGAAGCGATTCAAAGACGCATCGAGGACTTGCAACAATGTTGCAAGCTCGTGTTGCAGTCGAGTTCCCAGGAAGTTGATGCAGATGAATCAGTGCATAAGCATGCAGATGAATCAGTGCATAAGCATGCAGATGAATCAGTGCATAAGCTTCGTGTCAGTCTACGTCGAACTATTGCCGCTTTAGAGTTCTTCCGCGAATGGGCTCCCGGTCATCGCTTCCAAAAGACCCGTGCTTCCCTCAAGAAGCTCTTGGGCAGGGCTGGGAATGTAAGAGATTTGGATCTGATGATCATCAAGCTAAGGAGCGATCCATCCCGGGGCGCGAAGAAACTGCTCTACAAGCTGACGAAGGATCGGGATCGATTACAGCAACCTCTGCTCCATCTCGGAAACAAATATTCTGCGGATCATTTTGTATCCGATCTCATCGCGCATTTGTTTCCATCGACCGATCAGCAGGAAGATCCTATCTGGAGTAGTGCGTATGGTCCCTGGGCGATCGATCGCATTCAAAAACAGGCGGAGCAGTTCATGCATCGTGCTGTGCAGACGAATTCGGACAATAAATCACTGCATCGGCTTCGTATACTCGGCAAGAAGTTACGATACGGTCTAGAACTCCTGGAACCTATCCTACCCGACGTTCTCGCATCGCCTGTTTATGCTCAGCTGAAAGAGATTCAGGCATTGCTCGGTGAAATCCATGACCTCACCGTTCGTAAATCAGCACTGAAGATCTATCGGAACCGGTCCCAGAGGAAATTCATTCGTGACTTCATCGATCAACAGATCCGAAAGGATAAAGTCGAATTAAAGACTCTCCTCGCTCGATGGAACCGAACTTGGTCTTTCGCCCAATTATCAGCATTCGAAAGGAATCTCAGGACACTCCTCAGGGCTGACTGTCGAAACGAGTCAATAGACTGATGTTTTAAAATGCAAATACAGGAAGCTGAACGTTCCGGCGTTCGACAAACTGACGGTACGCGATCGCGTCGTTCCAACAGCGTTGGTACATGTTCCGGAACCGTCGTTGCGGACAGGCAAGTAGGCCGATCCGCCTAAAAACTAGCTAGCCATTAAGGAGAAAAAATGCCATCCAGCTATCCTCATTTAGTTATCGCTCGAATTCCTGAGCATATTGAGCCAATGGATCGCGGAGAAAGATACGAAGATCCGCTAACTGAAGAACTGCAAAAAGTTGCGGCTGGCGAAGTCACAGGCGGAGGAAGCCAGCTTGACGAGAACTTTTTCATTAGGTTCGTTGATATAGAAATTTGTTTGGCTGACCTAGATTCTGCGATTTCTCTGGCTACAAAAGTGTTAGAGGATTGTGGTGCTCCAAAAGGTTCCAAGCTTCTTTTTGAGAGAGAAGGCGCTGGACAGGAAATCCACTTTGGTAAAATGGAGGGCGTGACTCTTACTCTAGATGCTAACCTGCCTGCGGAAGATTGGGAGAGATATGCAGGCGAGGTTTGGCAGACTATCGAAAACCTTCTTAGAGAAGAGTCCTTAGGTGCCATACACGGCAGCAAAGCGACCGATGAGGTCACTGAGGTGTATTTATATGGTCCGTCGGCTGAGAACATTATCAAGGGTTTAGAGCAATTTAGGTCGAATTTCCCCTTGTGTAAGAACTCGACGGTACGAGTAATGAATAGCTAACCAAAGTCTGGAGCTGATGCCTCGCCCATTGGGCTCGGGCCAGCTCAGGCATTCCGTTATGCGTCCCTTTCAAAGCCCTTTCTTGACAAAGGACTGACCAATGGAAAGAGCACTGGTAGCAACGTTTTGTCTGGTTGCGATTGGTTTGTGTGTTTACCGTGCAATTGGACTATAGAATTGGAGTTCTGAAGCGACGACTGCTGCCCCTCGGGGGATTAAGGTCGATCCGCCCTGAAAACAGGGAGAGCCCCGTGGGGGAGAGCCCCGTGGGGACACACCACTTTTAGTTTAGGCACTTGGACACAACCGACAAAACTCGTTGGATTCCAGGCGTTTGCGATTGCCGGTTCTAAGCCCCGGAAGGGCGGAATGGAATAGCCAGGGGTGCTAACTCCTGGTTTGCTAGCAAACCAGGAATCCAAGCCCTGGAGGGGCGACAGGGATGCTGGCGTGTTGGAAAACGTTGCGATATGTGTCACCCCTTCGGGGTTCAGGCATCCCGCGGAAACCCATCACTGGGGTTGGCACCCTCATCATTACCCACATTTTGATTCAATCTAAAATTCTAACTCCCTTGAAATCAAACGAAAACCCTGCGATTTTCTCCCCCTCGCCCCTTTTAGGGGAGAGGGGGCCGGGGGGGTGAGGGGTAGAGTTGTCAGCAACAAATCTCCGGTTCAGTGATTTGTTTAGACCTTCTAGGCATAGTAAGGCATTGCTGGCGAAGCCAAGAACCCAATCAGAACGCAGGGCAAAACCCCTCACCCCCAGCCCCTCTCCCCTAAAAGGGGCGAGGGGAGCAAAGTCAAAAAGATGTGGGTAAAGATCAGGGT
>Ga0315899_10002424_pt1 | contig 20683 bp, 22 predicted proteins | sample LakEriMetagenome_2_FD_203518 | JGI IMG/M metagenome (GOLD analysis project Ga0315899, IMG submission 203518) | Freshwater fungal communities from buoy surface, Lake Erie, Ohio, United States - Buoy 4 MA112 | ecosystem: Environmental > Aquatic > Freshwater > Lake | place: USA: Lake Erie, Ohio... | reverse complement strand
CCAACGGATTAAAAGTCCGCTGCTCTACCAGCTGAGCTAACGACCCAAAAGAAAGAAATTATACGCAATAGCTCAAAGTTTTGTCAAATGCAACAATTGTGTGTGACAGTATTTTTAGATTTAGTGCGTTTATCAAGTGGTTTTACTTTAGATCAGCCAATCGTTCCTTGCCCATACTGGCTGCAATGGAGGATGGATATTTCTTAAGTAATAGTTCTAGTGTTTCACGCGCAGCTGCTTTGTCTTTGAGATCAAGCTGACAACTAGCAATATTTAACAATGCTTCAGGTGCTTTTTGGCTCATAGAAAAACGCGTAGCGACGGTTTGATACGCGGGGATAGCTTTATCGCATTCTTGTTTCGCAAAATGCGTACTTCCAAGCCAAAAATATGCTTGTGGCAGGTAGCCAGAATCAGGATAACGCTGTAAAAAACTGGTAAATAGCAGTTGAGAGTTACTGAAATTTCCACTTTTGAATTCTGCGAGTCCGTTGTCAAAAGCTTTTTGTTCTGCTTTTTCAACATCTACGTCTTTGCCATCGAGCGTTAGTCTTTGTGGTTCGAGCTTACGCAGCCGCTGATCTAGATCGTTATAAAAATCTTTCTGACGTCGCTGGCTGTTATTGATTTCATTGGATAACACTTCAAGCTGACCTCGCAAGCTCGAAACGTCGTTACGTAATTTTTCAATTTCGCCAATCAGATCAACAATACTTTTTTTGTCAGCTTTGTCGTCAACGCGGGTATTTAATGGCGCTAATTTGGATGCCACGCTGGCATCGAGCTTGGTATTGAGTTCTTCAATTTGCTTGCGCATCTTGATGATTTCACGCCGCGCGTCAGTATCTTCAAATAACGCATGTGCCCGCATAGGTAGGCCAAGAAAAAGCGCCGCCATGACGGCGGCGCTGGCTACTTGATGGAGTCGTGTCATGTCTTTGATTAGTAGACGATGTCAGCGCGACGGTTTTCTGCCCACGCCTCTTCGCCGCTGCCAGTTGCCTTAGGCTTTTCTTTGCCCAGGGAGATGGCTTCCATTTGGCTGTCTGCTACGCCCATCAGCTGCAAAGAGCGACGAACTGCTTCAGAGCGCTTCTGACCCAAAGCAAGATTGTATTCACTGCCGCCGCGCTCATCGGTATTACCTTGAATGACGATCTTGCGGTCCTTGCGCGAGATAAGGTATTTGGCGTGCGCTTCAAGCACCGGTTTGAACTCATCTTTGACTACAAAGCTGTCCAAATCAAAATAGATGCTTCTCTTGGCAAGCACGCTGGCCGGATCATCGAGCGGGTCTTTGGATTTGCTGCCGCTACTACTACTGCTGCTGCTGGATGAACTGGCAGTACCGTCAGCTACCATTCCAGGATCGCCAGGGTAGGGCGGTAGCGTGGTTATTTGCGGAACTGGTTTGCCTGCGCGGTCTTCTACTGGCGCGGAGTCGTCCAGTTTGACAGTTGAGCAAGCTGATAGCACTAGCAATAGTGTCGCGACGATAGCTACTTGTTTATTAAATTGCATTTCTTTCCCCTTCGTAAATTAACTCTTTGCGTCTGATTATTTGGAATACGGTCCCCAGGAGGGTTCTCGAATAGTCGAGGCCCTGGCTGATAAGGTATATCTCACGCTGCCATCAACCGAAACCACCGTTAGCGCTCCTTTGCCCGAGGATTCGGTAGCGAACAAGATGTAACGGCTGTTTGGAGCAAAGCTTGGCGATTCGTCATGCGATGAGTCGGATAGTCGTAGTTCTTGCGAGGTTGTCAGATCAAGTACATGCAATTGAAACTTGCCCTCGCGCCGCGAAACATAAGCCAGCATTTTACCGTCTGGCGAGACGGATGGACTGATATTGTAGTTTCCACCAAAAGTGAGCCTACGCAGATCTGCCCCATCTAGGTTCATTTTGTAAATTTGTGGACCGCCGCTGCGATCGCTAGTGAAGTAAATACTTTGTCCGTCCGGAGAAAAGCAAGGCTCAGTATCAATGCCATTTGATCGGGTAAGTTTTTTGAGATCTGATCCATCATCATTGACCAGATAAATTTGGGTTAAGCCTTCGCGTGAAAGTGCAATAGCCAGTTTTTTCCCATCGGGTGACCAAGCAGGCGCTGAGTTGCTACCTTTAAAGTTAGCGGCGATTATACGGCGGCGATTGGCGAGGTCTTGAACATAAATGACTGGTTTTTTGCTCTCAAACGATACGTAGGCTAGTTTGCTGCCGTCAGGTGACCAAGTCGGCGAAATAATCGGTTCATTAGAGCGTAGCGCGGTGAAGTAGTTTTCACCATCAGAGTCGGATACTTCGAGTTTGTATTCGCCAGCGGAACGACTGACATAGGCAATACGCGTCGCGAAGGCACCCCGTATACCTGTAAGTTTTTCGAAAATATCATCAGCAATTTTATGTGCTGCCAGGCGAATAAACTGGGGCTGCGCACTTATGGCCTGCACTGTCAGGTCAACGGTACGTACCGTATCAGCCAACTTGTAGCGCAATTCTATGCGGTCATCTGAGTGTCTTACTGCGCTACCGGTAACCAAGGCATCAGCACCTTTGGCTTTCCAGCTCGATAGGTTGACAGCGGATGTTTCACTCAGTGTTTCAGGTGACTCGATGAGTTTGAACATACCGCTGCGCTGAAGGTCGGCGCGAATAATGGCGCTAATCGCTTGACCAGTGATGCTCTCATCGGCAAATCCAGCAACGCTGATAGGGATCTGATTGGCACCAAATCCAGCAATATCAACTTTTAATTGTGCCTGAGAGCAAGGCATGATGACCGTAAGTCCAACCAAGGCCATAAGCTTTAAGAAATAACGTTTCATCGCGTATCGCTGTCCTTCGGTCGATGAGTGATGATCATATTTGCAGGAACCTTCTCTGTCGATGGATCAGGCGGGAAGGGCGCAGACTTCTCAATGGCGCGCTTTACAGCCTGGTCAAATGCCTCTACCCCAGATGATTTAACCCTTTTGGGTTCTTCACGCAGCCTACCATCAGGATACAGTTCAATTCGAAATTCAACCGTAGGGTTGCCTACTATGTCAGCCAAGTTCGGTATTTTAATCGTATTTTTAAGTATTAAAGCTCGTATTGTGAAGGAATAGCTGTTGTCGCCCCTTACCCCTTGCGATTTCTCAGCATCGCCCGCAACGCCATCGCCTGCCATTTGACTGAGCCGCTGCAGCTCTTCACGCCGCTTGCGGGCACGCTGTTCTGCAATGGCAGCTTCTTCTTGTTTGCGGCGTTGATCTTCAGCGAGTTTCTTTTGCTCTTCAGCTAAGGCTTCTTCTTTTTGTTTTTTTTCTTCGGCGCGTTTTATTTTTTCTAATTCATCCTGTTGCTTTTTTTCTTGTAGTTTTTCTTCTGCATCAGCAATTTTTTTACGCTTTTGTTCTTCTTCGAGAGCTTTTTTCTCAGCGAGTTTTTCTTTTTTTATACGCTCAGCATCTTCTTTTTGCTGTTTACGATTTTTTTCTTTTTCTAGTGCGATGTCGGGCTCAGCTTCTTTTCGCTGCGCTGGTTCGGGCTCGGCAGATGTGGCAGGAGGCGTAACTGCAGCTACCGGCTTGGGAGGCTCAGGCTGGGGTCTAGTAATCGGAGGCGGTGGTGGGGGTGCCGCTTCTCGGGTATCCCGACTCCAGATTTCAGCTTGTACTTCGATTGGCGTGTCGCTCTGCCATGAAACGCCAAACCATAAAAAAATCAGAAGCAGTAAATGAACCAGTGCTGCAAGCGCCAGCGCACGGCCACGCCCCGGCTCAGGCGGAATGAGATAGTGACTGGTGGTGCTGTTCAATGCGTTCTCAGCGGGTGGAGAGACCGACGCGGCCTATACCGGTTTTGTTGGCCTGTGAAATGGTTTGGACTACTTCGTCGTATTTGATATCTTTATCTGCAGAGATCATCAGCGGCAGATCGGGATATTTTTCGTGTAGTTCTTGCAGGCGGTTGCCTAGCTCTTCGCGTTTGCGCGTGGTTTGCGTTTTCTTGCCATGTACACCCACGGTGGCAGTGCCGTCGGGTTTGAGTTCTATTTCAAGGTATTCTGTAGGTGGTTGATTGGATTTGCCGGATTTGGGCAAATTAATCATGCTTGGAGTCGATAATGGTGCCACCACCATAAAAATGACCAGCAGCACTAGCATCACGTCGATGTAAGGAACGACGTTGATTTCTGCTTTGAATTTGCGGCTACGGCTGCCGCGCAGACTGGAGCTTTGTGCCATCAGCGAGCCTGTCGGTTAAGAATGTTGGAGAACTCTTCGATGAAGCTCTCAAAACGAATAGCAAGCCTGTCGATATCGTGTGAATACCGATTAAAGGCTACAACGGCGGGTATGGCAGCAAACAATCCAATGGCGGTTGCCACCAGAGCCTCTGCAATACCAGGTGCTACAGATGCCAATGTGGCTTGCTGCACATTAGCTAAGCCGCGAAATGAATTCATAATGCCCCAGACCGTGCCAAACAAGCCGATGTAAGGCGACACGGATCCTACCGATGCCAGAAACGCCAGATGCGATTCCAGTGCATCCATTTCGCGCTGATAAGCAGCACGCATAGCGCGCCGGGCGCCATCGAGTAAGGAGGTAACGTCGATGTCCTTACCAGTGAACGTTTGTCGGGCTTTACGATATTCTTCCATGCCGGCTTCAAAGATACGTTCGAGCGCGCCAGAATGTCCGCTGCGCTGACGACGACCAGACGTCACTTCCTCATACAAACTATTTAAATTCGCACCAGACCAGAATACAGTTTCGAACTCTGTGGTGCGTGCGATTGCTTTACGAATAGTGAACATCTTGCGAAAAATATACGTCCAACTCATGGCAGAGATTAATAGCAAAAGCGCCATCACTAACTGTACTAGCAGAGATGCGTTGCTGATCATCCCAAAAAACGAAAGATCTTGTGTGACAGTCATGATGATGTGGAGAAGGTTGAGTTAATTGGTTGCAGCGATGTGATGAGCCATACCGCCGAGCGTATACAAGTCATTGATTTTTTCAAGCATGGTCAGGGGCATGGGTACAGGACGAAAAGTAACAGCATGAACGCACCCCACACGTATGAGTCCACTACATAACAGCTCCTGTTTATGATCTGAATGTCGCCAGGCCTGTTGAGAAAAATTTACCGTAGCCTTACCCAGTTTTTCTACTCGAACGCCAATTTCCAGCTGATCATCAAGTTTAGCTGGTGCATGGTAATCGATGGCCGCACTTTTGACGACAAACATCACCTGATCATTTTTAATCAGATCCTGCTGGGTGATATCAGCAGAGCGCAGCCATTCTGTACGGGCACGCTCAAAAAATTTTAAATAATTTGCGTAGTACACCACGCCACCCGTATCGGTATCTTCGTAATACACCCTAAGCGGCCAGCGGAACTCGTCAACCATTAGTTGTTGCGCTTAATGGTGAATGGAGCAAACCCCTGACAGGTGGCCATCATTTCTATGCCATTGATATTAACGTGAGGCGGCAAGCTACAGACCCAGTAGGCAGCTTCAGCAACATCATGCGCATCAAGCGGTACCGTGCCTTGATAGACCTTCGCGGCGGCTTCATCATTACCTTTGAATCGCACGTTCGAAAATTCAGTCCCACCAGCCAGACCAGGCGCGATGTTAGTAGCGCGTACGCCCGTGCCCACCAAATCTGCTCTCAGGTTAAGCGTAAATTGATCGACGAATGCCTTGGTGGCTCCATAAACATTACCGCCGGGATAGGGGTATGCCCCAGCCACCGAGCCGATATTGATAACGATGCCCGAGCCGCGCGCAACCATCCGCGGCAACACAGCGCGCGTGACGGTTACCAGACCACGGCAATTGGTTTCTATCATGGCGTCCCAATCGTCGAGGTGGGCCTCGTGCGCGGGCTCCAATCCAAGCGCGAGTCCTGCATTGTTGATTAAGACATCGATAGATTGCCAGTCGGCTGGCAAAGATGCCAAAGCATGGTCTATCGAAGGTTTGCTGGTCACGTCGAGTTCAACCGGTAATACGTTTGTTCCAAGCTCGGAGGCTAATGCGGAGAGTCGGTCGGTGCGTCGGGCCGCAGCTATTACGCGATGACCATGAGAGGCAAATTTACGGGCCATTTCGGCTCCGAATCCCGAGCTAGCACCAGTAATCAGAACTATCATGAGTTCCCTTTGTAAGGCGATTTTTTTGAATTGACAGGAAACCGCACCATTTTAGCCCAAACACCACGTGCTACGGCGGGCTGTTCTTGCCCAAAAAGCGAGCGTCCACTAGAATTTCGTCACAATTTTCTGGTCTGACTGGCGCTACACCGTATTCCCAGAATCCGAGATCGGCGCTTTTCTACATTGAGCACGCAAGCGCTTACGACGATAGTCCGAGCAGCCTGATAGCAAGCGGCAAGGCTGCATATATTTCTACTTTACATATCTAATCGATTTATCCCTATTATTTTCCTGATGATTGGAGTCGCATCATGTTTTTCAGAGATCATACAATTGCTAATACTGACCCCGAGCTTTGGTCTGCTATACAAAAGGAAAACCAACGTCAACAAGACCATATCGAACTGATTGCATCTGAAAATTATGCTTCGCCTGCTGTCATGGAAGCGCAAGGAACACAGTTAACTAATAAATATGCTGAAGGATATCCGGGTAAGCGCTATTACGGCGGTTGCGAATTTGTGGATATGGCAGAAACCCTTGCCATTGATCGATTAAAAAAACTCTACGGCGCAAATTTTGCCAACGTACAGGCAAATTCTGGCTCGCAAGCGAATCAGGCAGTATTTCTGGCGTTGCTAAATCCAGGCGATACCATCATGGGTATGTCGCTGGCCGAAGGCGGGCACCTAACCCATGGCATGGCCTTAAATATGTCCGGCAAATGGTTCAATGTGATTTCGTATGGTCTGAACGAGAAGGAAGAAATCGATTACGCACATATGGAAAAACTCGCGCATGAAAAAAAGCCCAAACTCATCATAGCCGGCGCTTCTGCTTATTCGCTTCGAATTGACTGGGAATTTTTTGCCAAAGTAGCTAAAGACATAGGTGCGTATTTGTTGGTCGATATGGCGCATTATTCTGGCCTGATAGCTGGCGGTGTTTATCCTAATCCGGTACCGCATGCACACATAGTGACATCAACGACACACAAGAGCCTGCGGGGCCCGCGTGGCGGCATCATCCTAATGAACGACGAAGACATCGCTAAAAAAATCAATAGCGCCATTTTTCCTGGTTTACAGGGCGGCCCGCTTATGCATGTGATTGCTGCCAAAGCTGTCGCTTTTCGAGAGGCATTAGCGCCTGAATTCAAGACCTATCAAGAACAGGTTCTCAAAAATGCCGATGCGTTAGCTAGAGCCCTGACAGAGCGTGGGCTAAGAATAGTTTCTGGTCGCACAGAGTCGCATGTGATGTTAGTTGATCTACGAGCAAAGAAAATGACCGGTAAAGACGCTGAAGCGGTGTTGGGTACAGCGCACATCACGTGCAATAAAAACGGTATTCCTAATGATCCAGAAAAACCATTTATTACATCCGGTATTCGGTTGGGTAGCCCAGCAATGACAACGCGTGGTTTTGGTGTGGCAGAGTCGACCAAGGTTGGGCAGCTTATTGCCGATGTGCTGGATAATCCACGTGATGAAGCTAATCTTGTTCGAGTCAGAGCAGAAGTCAAAAACCTGACTGACTCATTCCCAGTCTATCAACACTGAGTAAAGGAGACTGTCCCTGTGCGCTGCCCTTATTGCCAAAATGAAGATTTGCAAGTGCTCGACACCAGGACGTCGGATGAAGGGGACAGTATTCGTCGACGTCGTCGATGCAATCATTGCGACAAACGTTTCACTACATTTGAACGCATAGAGCTGGCTATGCCAGTTATCGTCAAGAAAAACGGTAGCCGCACGGAATTTGAGCCATCCAAACTTCGTGCAAGTCTCATGCTGGCTTTGCGCAAGCGCCCTGTCTCTGCAGATGCTGTAGATTCAGCGATTCATCGTATAGAAGAGAAGTTACTCTCGTCTGGAGAGCGGGAAATTATGTCTGGCCAGATAGGCGAATTGGTTATGCGGGAATTAAAACGACTAGACAAAATAGCGTACATACGTTTTGCATCGGTCTACCGTAGTTTTGAAGATGTGGCTGAATTCAGAGATGCGATCGATGAAGTCGATCTTGAGCGAGCAGCAGCCAATAAAAAATTATGATGTCATCCGAGTAATTAAAGTCTTATTGGTGATCGAACCAATATCCGAATTTTTATCATCTACTCACCTTTGTTAGAAAAAATCTAACCTAGCTTTCGCGGTTCTATCCAAAAAATCATATTGGCGATTTTTTCGCCATCACTTGTGATTCATCAATTCTGCGTTTCGGGATTTGCGCTGTTGGAAGCCATGATTTCGCTCGTTGTAGTTACCGCGAGTGTGGTAAGCGCAGTACTAGTTACAGCCCATACTCAACTAGCAATGCGGGAGTCTGCTAATCAGCACACCGCCTGGCGTCTGAGCGTCGAGCTTGCGGCATGGCTAAGGGCTGGTGGAACGCAGCCGTTTGGGAACCCACCTTCACATCTTTTAGAGCAGATTCAGGACGTAATTACGCCTGCAGATTGTTATGCGCAAGCTTGCGTGTCACTAGATGCAGCACGTTTTTATATTTGGCAATGGCGACGTCGCTTGATGAGGGATTTACCCGGGGCAAAGATAGTGCTTTGTCGTGAGGGGCAAACCGAGCAAGCGCAGTCATATCGTTGGCGATGGGCCTGTCCTTCAGACGTTGATGACTCATCGTATTGGTTGCTTAAATTAGGTTGGCCTGATCATCTAGGCTCAACGGATTTCCCCCCTAAAGTTGTTTTCAATGTCGGGCAGATTCGATGACCAGGCAAAGCTCGGGTATGGCGTTGCTGGAGATGTTGATTGCCATCGGTCTGGGTTTGGTTATTTTGTTGCCACTCTCAAGTTTGCTAAGCACATCCTTATTATTTCGTAGTAAGCAAGAGGATATTTTCGTTATGGAGCAGGACGGATATCGCTTACTTGATTTAATAGAACAAGCATTACTTCAGGCAGGTCGTATGCATACACAGCAATCTCAGCAAGATGTGTTTGGTAAGTTTGATACGTTTGATACGTTTGGTGCATTAAGCGGTTTGGATAATGCCATTATCAGCGGCACGAGTCACGCGCTGGAAGGAAAGACGACATCCGGTTTTCATGGCAGCGATGCACTGGCAGTTCATTTTGCTGCTTCTGAAACAGAAGAAAAAACATATGCAGTTAATTGTGCAGGTAATAGCGTTTCTACATTAGCTAGTGATGACCAAGATCGGAGATGGAGTATTTTTTACCTTGTGCCGGGTAGTAATGGCAGTGGTGATTTGCGATGTAAATACCGCGGTACAGATCAATGGGATACGCAAGCCTTGGCAAGTGGAGTCGTCGGACTCCAGTTTCTTTATGGCCTAGATACTGATGGTGATGGTTTACCCAATCAATTTACCAACGCAACTACGATTAATCAAAAAGTATTTGAGGCTAAAGAAAATACCATCACGAACCAGAATTCCATCGTAGCGGTGCACATAGCACTGGTCATGCAGACGGAGACTCAATTGCATAGTATTTCGTCGCCTGATGCTATAGATCTTTTTGGCAGTTTTTACTCAGAAGCTCAAGGTAGCCGTGATCCAGAGGTTCGTTTGGTATTAAAAACTTTCCCAGCGAATCAAAAAAAACATATGTATAGGCTGTTTGAAAAGGTAGTTTTTTTACGAAATCATGACGCACTTAAAGATCACAGTCATACGCTAACTGTAAAACCTGTGAATTAGCAGGCGCGTGAAAAATAAGACATATCCAGCCCTATGTCTACCTTCAGGAGTTAGTGGCTTTACTTTACTGCCTTGCCTTATTTTATCCATGGCTTTATTGATGATGACTCTCGCAGCACTTCGATTTGCACATGATTTTCGTTTTCTGATCACAGCTAATGTGGACAGACTCATTGCAAAAGAAGCGGCTGAAGCAGCATTGCAGGATGCCTATCGCCACTTGGAAATCGGCGACGATCCTCTGTCATTGGCGGGTAATGATGTGGTCTATAAATTTGGCAGTATTACTGGAGATGGATTTTCTTATGGCGGGCGTATGCAATCAGCAGCCTCTCCAGAGTATCAATTCAAAGTCATTCATGTAAGTGGGCTGGAAGGTATTGCGCGAGTTACTGCTACAGGTTTTGGTATATTCGATTCGACGCGCGCAGTCATACAGGTTGATTATGTAATTCGACTTTGTTCAGATGATGTGATTACTTTTTGTCGAAGAAAAATAAGTGAGCTAGCCTGGCGTGAGCAAGTACGTGAATGATGAATTGAATATGCATAGCTTTGAATTTTCCTCAAATAAGCGCAGACGATCGGGATTGCGATTAACGTGTCATTTCAACGGTAAAAATATCTTTTCACGTTCAGGCTTTGGCTTTGTTGAGTATCTTACGACCCTGTCGATTGCAGCAATCGTACTTATAATCGCTTCGGCTAATTTCAAGCCGTTAATGGATAGATCACGCGTAGTTTCAGCCTCGGGTGAATTTCGTGCTGCACTTTTATTGGCGCGTGCTGAAGCGGTGCGGCGACACTCGCGTGTCGATATGATTCCTTTGGATGCTAAGGATTGGGCGCACGGATGGTTAATATTAATAGACGCAAATAATAATCAGCATTTTGATACAGGAGATCTATCGTTACACCGCAATCTTAGCAACCTGCAAGGTCTAGTAATAGAAGCAAATCTTCGTGACAGCAAAAAGGCGTATCTTGCATTTGACAGCAATGGGCGCCCTCGCAGCGCAGCCAGTGTTCAAACTCCTCAATTTGGCTCGCTCCTCTTTTCTGTTGGTGAACAAAGACGCAAGATCATCATTAGTTTTTTGGGGCGTGTTCGTCTATGCGATCCGGATAAAGATGCCGCTACTTGCTAGAATGATGAATTATTCGATGCGTCAGCTTCGCAGGTATTTCAGGCTTCTACACCCCTAATCCCTCATTACGTGAAAATCGCTAACGATATCGAAGGCATGCAACTCGCCTTAAAACAGGCAGAGCTAGCTCTTTTTATTACCAGCCCTAATCCGCGCGTGGGTTGTGTGATTGTTAAAGAAGGCGTCGTTTTAGCCCAGGGCCATACCCAGGCAGCAGGTCTGGCACATGCTGAAGTTGCCGCATTGCGCGATGCAGCGTCGCGTGGCGTCAACGTGCGGGGTGCGACGGCGTATGTCAGCCTTGAACCTTGTAGTCATCATGGTCGTACACCACCCTGTACTGATAGTTTGATCAACTCTGGTGTGGCGCGGGTGGTGGTGGCAATTGCGGATCCCAACCCGCTGGTGGCAGGCAAGGGCTTGGCTCTACTGCAAGCAGCTGGCATTACGACAGAGGTGGGTGTGTTGGCCGCAGAGGCCCGGGAAATGAATGTAGGATTTTTTACCCGTATGCAGCATGGTCGTCCTTGGGTGCGTATGAAAATTGCCGCCAGCCTTGATGGTGGCACAGCGCTTTTGAATGGAACCAGCCAATGGATTACATCCGAACCCGCCCGAGCAGATGGCCATGCCTGGCGTGCGCGTGCCTGTGCATTGCTGACAGGTATGGGCACGGTGGAGCAGGATGATCCTCAACTAACGGTGCGTGCAGTCAGTACCCCACGACAGCCACGAAGGATAGTGCTCGATAGCCAGCTTCAGATTAGCCCGACAGCGCGCGTACTGGAAGGTGGCGGTACCTGGATAGTGAGCGCAGAGCGGCATGATGCTCGCGAACTGGAGTTAACAGCCCTAGGCGCAGAACTTATTCACATGCCATCGAGCGAGGGTAAAGTTGACTTGCACGCGCTGATGCAGGAATTAGGCAAACGCGAGATCAACGAGTTGCATATAGAAGCTGGATACAAACTTAATGGGTCGTTGTTGCGAGCAGGCTGTGTGGACGAATTACTCATTTACCTAGCACCTTGTTTACTGGGCCCGTCTCAGGGTATGGCGAGATTACCTGAACTGACTGAATTATCTTCACGCATGCGGTTGCAGTTTCATGAAGTGCGCTCTGTAGGATCAGATTTGCGAATACTGGCGCGGTTAACTCCAGCATCATAAAAAATTTATTAATTTAGATACTTAAGCTCACATTATGTTTACAGGAATAGTTGCAGCAGTAGGCCAGATTACGGCGATAGACCCTTTGGGCAGTGATGATGATGCCGGTGTGCGACTGCAAATCGGTAGCGGTGGTTTGCCGTTGGATGATGTGGGGATTGGCGATTCGATTGCCATTAATGGCGCTTGCATGACAGTTACACAAAAATCGGCTCATGGTTTTAGTGTGGATGTCTCGCGTGAGAGTCTAAATTGCACAGCAGGATTGGATACGCTGGGAGAAGTGAACCTCGAAAAGGCGCTAACGCTGTCTGAGCGCCTGGGTGGCCATTTGGTGTCAGGCCATGTGGATGGACTGGGCAGAGTCACGCATTTCGCGGCAGTGGGTGAGTCATGGCGGCTGGATATAGTGGCACCGTTGGAGTTAGCTAAATACTTCGCCTACAAAGGTTCAGTGGTGGTCAATGGTGTGTCGCTGACAGTCAATAGCGTTAAAGACAGTGATCAGGGCTGCACTATCTCGATTAATCTGATTCCGCACACCATTGCAGTGACCACACTGAGGCATTTAGAGGTGGGTAGTAACGTTAATCTCGAAGTTGATTTGATAGCCCGCTATGTCGAGCGTATGCTCAGCTCCCAAATGTTATCAAAAACAACTTGAATTGATAGTGTCAGCCTCAGCAAAGCTGGTTAGATTGGTGACGGCTATCGCTTGAAATCCTATAAAATGGCGATCCTTTCGAGAGCCGTCCTCATGTCTATATCCACTACTAAAGAGATCATTGCCGAGCTGCGCGCCGGCCGTATGGTCATCCTCGTTGACGAGGAAGACCGTGAGAACGAGGGCGATCTGGTTCTGGCTGCTGAGTTCGTCACCCCTGAGGCCATTAATTTTATGGCCAAGCACGGGCGCGGTTTGATTTGCTTAACGCTCACTGAGGAGCGATGCGATCAGCTGAACTTATCGATGATGACAACTCGCAATGGCACATCCTATGGCACCAACTTTACGGTATCCATCGAGGCTGCTGAGGGGGTTACTACAGGTATTTCTGCAGCCGATCGTGCCAAGACGATAGAGGTGGCTGTGGCGCGCCATGCCAAGCCGTCTGACATTGTGCAACCAGGTCATGTATTTCCTTTGCGCGCGCAGCGTGGCGGAGTGCTCATGCGCGCTGGCCATACCGAGGCTGGATGCGATCTCTCTGAGCTTGCGGGTCTAACACCAGCTGCGGTAATCTGCGAAATACTCAAAGACGATGGCAGTATGGCGCGCTTGCCTGATTTAATTGAATTCGCGCGTGAGCATCAACTGAAAATCGGCACCATTGCCGATCTGATTCATTATCGTAGCCAGACAGAGAGCATTGTTGAGCGCGTGTCTGAACGCAGCATGCAGACGTCTTATGGTGAGTTTCATGCGATTGCCTTTCGGGACAAACCCAGCCGCGGCGCGCATCTGGCGCTGGTTCATGGCGAAATCAGCCCTGATAAGGAAACGCTGGTTCGAGTACACCAACCCGTGTCGATACTGGATTTGCTCGATACCGAAGCAACCACGCATTCCTGGAATATTGCATCGGCCATGAAGGCTATACAAAAAGCTGAACGTGGCGTGATCGTATTACTCAATTGTGAGGAATCGGCTGAACAGATGTTTGCGCAATTTGATGCGTTGTGCCAACCAAAGCCTATTAAACCAACGCGCGCAGTGCGCATGGATTTACGTACCTACGGTATAGGCGCACAGATTTTGCGTCAGTTAGGTGTGGCACAAATGAAGTTGCTTGCTAATCCCCGCAAAATGCCTTCAATGGCGGGTTTCAATTTGGAAGTGACTGGCTATCAGGCCAGTCCTGAACTCTGAAACAGGAGGCACTATGAGTATAGGAATTTATGAAGCTAATTTTGATGGCGAGGGATTGCGCATCGGGATAGTTCAGGCGCGTTTTAATGAAGATGTCTGCCATGGTCTGCGCTCTGCCTGTCTGGCTGAGTTAACTCATCTAGGCGTACAAGATGAAGACGTTTTGTTAGTTACTGTGCCGGGTGCCCTAGAGATACCGCTGGCATTGCAAAAGATGGCTGAGTCCGGGCAGTTCGATGCGCTAATTGCCTTAGGTGCCGTCATTCGCGGTGAAACCTATCACTTTGAATTAGTTGCGAACGAATCAGCTCGAGGTATTTCTTCGGTCGCTAAAGAATTCGGTATCCCGGTGGCCAATGCGGTATTAACAACCGAGGATGATGAACAAGCTGAGGCGCGGATGTCGGTCAAAGGTACGGATGCGGCCCGCGTTGCTATTGAAATGGCGAATCTGGTGATTGCCTTGGATGAATTGGCTGATGAAGCCGGAGATGATTAAATAAACAATGAGTCTCAAAACTAATCTTGCTAATCCCAATAAAAATCGCACGCCGCGCCATCGTGCGCGCGAGTTTGCGCTGCAGGGACTTTACCAGTGGCTGATTAATCGCGAAGATGCCGGAGCGATTGATGCACATATACGCAATGCTCATGGCTTTGAAAAAGCTGATGCAGAGCATTTCGACACGCTGTTACACGGCACCATACGTGATGTTGATCTTTTGCGTGATGACATCAGCCCATTGATAGATCGCTCTTTAGATCAGCTATCACCAGTCGAGCATGCTGCTCTGTTAATTGGTGCATTTGAGCTTAAGCATCACATCGAAATTCCATACCGAGTCGTGATTAACGAAGCCGTAGAACTCACCAAATCTTTTGGTGGTATCGATGGACACAAGTATGTCAACGGTGTGTTGGATAAGCTCGCTGGCACGTTGCGCGCTACCGAGATTGCTGCCGGTCGTTGACCACAGTATCCGTCGAATTTTTTCTAAATGACTTTTCCTCTCGCACACCGCTTATTAGCGATTGCACCGTTTCGAGTGATGGAAGTCATCAAGCGTGCTCATGAATTAGAGCAGGCTGGTCGATCCGTCATACATATGGGTATAGGTGAGCCTGATTTCCCTACGGCTGAACCTGTACTCAAAGCAGCAGCGCATGCACTGCAAGAAGGCGCCACGCGCTACACCCCAGCAATGGGGCTGCCCCAGCTGCGTGAAGCTATATCCAAGCACTATCACGACATATTTAAGATAGACGTTCCAGCATCACGGATCGTCGTTACGGCAGGTGCTTCTGGCGCTCTGTTGCTGGCCTGCGCTGCTCTCATAGAGCGCGACAGGGACGTACTGATGCCTGATCCCAGTTATCCCTGCAATCGCCATTTCGTTGCCGCGTTCGAAGGACGTGCAAAGTTAATTCCCACTGGCCCGGCTGAACGCTTTCAGCTCACAGCAGAACAGGTTACAACACATTGGACCAATCAAACGTCGGGTGTGTTGTTGGCTTCGCCATCTAATCCAACCGGCACATCCATTGCGCCAGCTGAATTGGCTCGCATAGTTGAGGTCGTTCGCCAGCACGGTGGGTTTACTCTGGTAGACGAAATCTATCAAGGGCTCAGTTACGATGCGGCGCCTGAATCTGCACTGGCTTTGGGTGACGATATAGTCGTGATCAATAGTTTTTCCAAGTACTTCAATATGACAGGATGGCGGCTGGGTTGGTTAGTAGTGCCGCCTCACATGTTGGGAGCGATAGAGAAGCTTGCGCAAAACATGTTTATCTGTGCATCCAGCGTAGCTCAGCATGCAGCGTTAGCGTGTTTTACCCCTGAGGCGAGCGTAATCTTTGAATCACGCAAGGCTGAATTTCAGCGTCGCCGAGATTTCATTGTGCCCGCATTGAAAAAACTTCATTTCGATATTCCGATCGTGCCCGACGGCGCATTTTATGTATATGCCGATTGCAGTCACTGGAGTGATGACGCGCAAGAATTAACCAGCGACATACTAGAGAGCACGGGCGTTGTATTAGTACCTGGTGCAGATTTTGGTTCGCATGGAGCGCGCCGCTACATACGCGTTTCATATGCTACGTCCATGGATAATTTGATCGAGGCGGTAAGTAGGCTGAGCGAGTTTTTTCGGTTACGTAAAGCGCTGCGCTAGTAGCCGATCAGACGATCAATTAAGGCGCAAAAAAAGGAGCTCGTGGCTCCTTTTTGTATTTGGTGGGTTTTGATCAGGCCGGTTCGTCTTGGTGCAGGCGAGTGGGCACATTGTCTTCCTGAGCTTTGGCTTCACGCAGTCCGTCAGTATCTTGAGCAGGTGTTGTTGGTGTGAAGGTAGGTACGCGCTTACCACTGGCAACTGCCTGCAGACGCCCATATTCAGCCATTACCTTGGCGGCATAACCACCATCTGAATCCAGATTGCCTGCGCCCACATAGAGCTTCAAACCGGCTTCCACTGAACCAGAGCGACGTATCAAATCTTTGAGAATCTGAGCGCCGACCTGAATGTTGGCTACAGGATTGAGAACGGATTTAGTGCCACCATGATCATAAAATTTTGATTGATGAACCTTGGCCATGACTTGCATCAGTCCTTGAGCGCCGACGGAACTTTCTGCGAAAGGATTGAATCGTGATTCAATCGCCATGACAGAAAGCACTAGCAGTGGATCAAGTTTGACTTCTTGCGCCGATGCGTAAGCAGCCTCAACCAGCATTTTGCTCGCTGATTGCGCAATGCGGTAGCGCTTAGCAAGCCAACTGGTAACGAGGGCTTGTTCTTTTTCTGATGCCGTAGCAGATTGCGAGGTGCCAGTAGATAAGGTGGCATTCACCGGATCTCTCTGAAAATTTGAACTATCTGTGAAGGTAAATTCACGGACATCGTTTTCAAAGGTGTACTCATTCCAAAACGGAGAAAGTACTTTGATCCTATCTGTTAATTCCGGTCTGAAAAACATCAGGGTCATGGCGGCCATCGATGCTAGACCCAATATCGTCAAAGCGTTGTGGGCTTTGGCGGCTAGGGTGCTGCTGATGCTGCCTAGTTGCTGAAAACGTTTTTCTACACCGACCAATGCTGCGAGTTTGTGTCGACTATTCATGTTACCTCCTGAATCATCGCGGCCCTCAAAGCGCCTGGCAAAACCTGCCTGGTATCTACCCTGCAATGCTGCAATCTCCGTTGCTAGCATGGCAAGTCGCCAGTCATGTTTTGTCAGGCACTCTGAGATGAGGCCAATTGCAAGCGTGCTGCGTGCTTCAATTCACCGCGAGACAAAAAAATCATTTGCAGCCAAACTGCAGGGCTTGCAAACGTCGGTGTTGCTTTGATACGCCCCGCATGGGGTGCGCAAGCAATCTTTTTTGTGGGGGCTTACATTAAACGTCGCGAATATCATTCGCTAGTTTCCCCGAGTTGGAGGGCAGCTTTACTTCCCCCTCTGGACTGGATTGCTCCAGTAGCTGTCCTTGAAAATTTCGCGGATTGTATGGGTGCGTTTATATCAAGTCAATACTGAAGAATAAGAAAGCTATAACTAAAAGTTATGTTTATTTATGTATTAACTATCAATATCCCATAAAATCAACTAGTTGGGATAATTATCTAAGCATCCACATACCACTTTGAAAAAACTCAAAAACTGATGAAATATTCTGATCTTAGGGATTTTATTGCCAAATTAAAACAATCTGGAGAATTGCTCGAGATTGATATTCCGGTCTCCCCTCAGCTGGAAATGACCGAGTTGTGCGATCGGACTTTACGTGCTGGTGGACCGGCACTGTTGTTCACGAAACCGACTGGCCATAGCATTTCTGTGCTGGGTAATTTATTTGGAACTCCCAAGCGGGTAGCCATGGGCATGGGTGCTGCGGATGTGGGCGAGTTAAGAAAAATTGGGCATCTGCTCGCCATGCTCAAAGAGCCTGAGCCGCCTAAAGGGTTCCGTGATGTACTTGGCCTGGGGTCCCTGGTTAAGTCGGTGTGGGACATGGCACCCAAGGAGTTGAGTTCAGCGCCTTGCCAAGAGATAGTGTGGGAGGGCAAGGACGTCGATCTGTCTCGCCTGCCGATTCAGCATTGTTGGCCGGGCGATGTGGCCCCTTTAATTACCTGGGGCCTGGTTATTACTAAGGGCCCTAATAAGAAGCGCCAGAATCTGGGCATCTATCGGCAGCAGGTCTTAGGACCCAACAAGCTCATCATGCGATGGCTAGCGCACAGAGGTGGTGCACAAGATTTTCGTGAGCATTTTTTAGCTAATCCCGGTAAGCCTTATCCGATTGCGGTGGCGTTGGGCGCGGACCCCGCCACTATATTAGGAGCGGTAACGCCGGTGCCTGATAGTCTGTCGGAATATCAGTTCGCCGGTTTGCTGCGCGGCAGCAGAACAGAGCTGGTCAAGGCCATAGGTAGTGAGCTGCGCGTTCCGGCCTCAGCAGAGATAGTCCTGGAGGGGCATATTTATCCCGACGCTGGCGTTCAAGCAGCTATACCCGATGGTGCGCCGCCTCTGCCGTCTACAGGTTTTGAGCATGCACTTGAGGGGCCCTTTGGAGACCATACGGGTTATTACAACGAGCAAGACTGGTTTCCGGTGTTTACGGTGGACCGCATCACCATGCGCCGCAACCCGATTTATCACTCTACCTACACGGGCAAGCCGCCAGATGAACCCGCCGTGCTGGGTGTGGCACTCAATGAAGTATTTGTGCCCTTGCTGCAAAAGCAGTTTTCTGAGATTACCGATTTCTATCTGCCACCTGAAGGCTGCAGCTACCGCATGGCCGTGGTGCAAATCAAAAAATCGTATCCGGGGCATGCCAAGCGCGTGATGTTTGGCGTGTGGAGTTTTCTGCGTCAGTTCATGTACACCAAATTTATTGTAGTGGTCGATGATGATGTAAACATACGTGACTGGAAAGAAGTGATCTGGGCGATTACAACGCGCGTTGATCCTATACGTGACACAACCTTGGTCGATAACACACCGATTGATTATCTTGATTTTGCCTCACCCGTTAGTGGCTTAGGCAGCAAAATGGGCATCGATGCAACCAACAAGTGGCCAGGTGAAACAACACGTGAGTGGGGTCGCACGATTACTATGGATGCAGAAGTCAAAGCCCGCGTTGATGCGATCTGGCAGAGTCTGAATTTGGGTTGATTCGTCAGCAGATAGTCACTCATTCTGCATTTTTGAGTGAGTGATTGCTGATAGAATCAACACCGGCGGGCCCCTGCGCATTGTGGCATGGTCAACCTGGTCAGGTCGGGAACGAAGCAGCCACAGCCATATCCTGCAAGTGCCGCAGACAAGGCTCGCCTTTAACTTCCCATGTACTTCCTGTGAGTTACCCTCTGTCGGGTAAAATGCGGCTCTTGGACTTTACAGTGCCGTCTATGTCATATCAGGTTCTCGCCCGCAAATATCGCCCCAAAAATTTCGACAGCCTGGTTGGGCAAGATCACGTGGTGCGCGCTCTCACGCATGCGCTCGAAAACAAACGTTTGCATCACGCCTATCTCTTTACAGGTACACGCGGCGTTGGCAAGACCACACTTTCTCGCATACTTGCCAAGGCGCTCAATTGCCAGGGAACAGACGGGCAAGGTGATATCACTGCCCATCCCTGCGGTGTCTGTGATGCCTGTACATCGATAGATGCTGGTCGCTTTGTTGATTACATAGAAATGGATGCAGCGTCCAATCGCGGCGTGGACGAAATGGCGCAGCTGTTAGAGCAAGCTATTTACGCGCCGTCAAATGCTCGCTTCAAGGTCTATATGATCGATGAAGTACACATGCTTACCAGTCATGCATTCAATGCGATGCTCAAGACTCTGGAAGAACCTCCTGAGCATGTGAAATTTATCTTAGCTACGACCGATCCTCAGAAAATTCCGGTAACAGTGCTTTCGCGCTGTTTGCAATTTAATCTTAAACAAATGCCGCCCGGTCATATCGTGTCGCATCTGGAAAATATCCTGTCGCAAGAGCAGATCAGCTATGACACGCCGGCATTGCGTTTGTTGGCTCAAGGCGCACAAGGATCAATGCGCGACGCTTTGTCATTGACAGATCAGGCGATTGCGTACTCGGCCGGTAAGGTCACTCTAGATGCGGTGCAGGGAATGTTGGGCGCGCTGGATCACACGTATTTGGTCAGGCTAATGGATGCATTAGCTGCGCAAGAGGGCGCAACATTGCTGGAGGTGGCTGACGATATGGCTGCGCGCAGTCTTTCATGGAGTGCGGCGCTACAAGATTTAGGTACCCTGCTAAATCGCATCGCTATTGCTCAAGCAGTACCGACTGCATTACCTGATGATTTGCCTGAACTAGACGACATACAGCGATTAGCAGCGCAGTTCTCGGCAGAAGATATACAGCTGTTTTATCAAATTGTTGTTCATGGGCGCCATGAATTAGGACTTGCACCTGATGAATATGCGGGCTTCACCATGACGTTGTTACGCATGTTGGCATTTACGCCTTTGCATGCTCATGGTGATGGCAAAACGCTGGCAGCTCCAGCCTCTGCAAAATCGGCTGCGGCAACAACTATAACTAAAGCATCTGCACCGGTAAGCTTAGTCAGTGCAACCAAGCCAGAAAAT
>Ga0315899_10002423_pt1 | contig 20690 bp, 19 predicted proteins | sample LakEriMetagenome_2_FD_203518 | JGI IMG/M metagenome (GOLD analysis project Ga0315899, IMG submission 203518) | Freshwater fungal communities from buoy surface, Lake Erie, Ohio, United States - Buoy 4 MA112 | ecosystem: Environmental > Aquatic > Freshwater > Lake | place: USA: Lake Erie, Ohio... | reverse complement strand
AAGGACACCACCGGTTGCATCGTGGTGGCCAAGAGCCAGGAGGCTCTGGTGAAGTTGCAGGTGCAGATCCAGAAGCGGATCGCCTCCCGTGAATACCTGGCAGTGGTGCATGGAGCCCCCGCGGGGGAGCACGGCACGATCGTGGGTTCGATCGGTCGTCACCCTGCCGACCGCAAGAAATATGCGGTGGTGCACGACGGCTCCGGCCGCCATGCCTGCACCCACTGGACCCTGCTGGAGCGCCTCGGCGATTACGCCCTGATGCGCTTCAAGCTCGACACGGGACGCACCCACCAGATCCGGGTGCACTGCGCCCACATCGGGCATCCGATTGTGGGAGACCCGGTGTATTCCCGTTGCCGCAAGCTGCCGATGGCCTTGCCGGGTCAAGCCCTGCATGCTTTTCAACTGGGGCTGGATCACCCGATTCACCAGCAGCGGATGCTGTTTGAGGCGCCCTTGCCCGAGGTGATGGAGAAACTGCTCAGGCTGTTGCGGCAGCGGGCAGGCGTGGACACGCCTCCACCAGTGTCTGTGTGATCGCCGCCTGGGGGTGGCTCAGCAGCTGGTCCCCGGGGCCTTCCTCCACGATCCGCCCGCCATCGAGAACGATCACCCGCTGGCAGAAGCCACTGGCGACGGAGAGGTCATGGGTCACAAAGATCAGGCCTAGCCCAAGCCGCTCCTGCAGATCCCTCAGGAGCTGGAGCACCTCCGCCTGCACTTCCGCGTCCAGCATGCTCACGCTCTCATCGCAGAGCAGCACCTGGGGGTCGAGCACCAAGGCGCGGGCGATGGCGACGCGCTGCTGCTGCCCGCCGGAGAGTTGGCGGGGTAGACGGTTCTCGAAGTCCTCCGGGGGGTTGAGCCCGACAGCGCTGAGCCATTCCCGCGCCCGCTCCCGCGCCTCTGCTGCGGAGGCCAGGCCGTGAATCAGGAGGGGGTCCGCAATCGCCTCCCCCACCCGCATCGCGGGGTTCAGGCAGGCCAGGGGGTCCTGAAACACCATTTGAATGCGCCGCCGGGCTTTCCGCAGCGCTTCGCCCCGCAGTTGCGTCAGGTTCTGCCCCTGCAGCACCACGCTGCCGCCCCGCACGGGGGCCAAGCCCATCAGGGCCCGGCAAAGGGTGCTTTTGCCGCAGCCTGAGGCCCCCACCACGCCAATGGTTTCCCCATGGCGCAGTTGCAGGCTCACCCCATCCACGGCCCGGTACCAGCGCCGTTGCCAAGGCAGAGCCGGCAATGGGTGCCAGCAGCGCAGCTCCTGCAGCTCCAGCAGCGGGGCTGCATTGGCGGGAGCGGGTGTTTTGCTGCCCTCGCGTGCCCGGGCGGCTCCCACCAGCCGCTGGGCGAGGGCGGATTGGGGGGCCGTCAGCAAGCGGGTGGCCTCTGCTTGCTCCACCAGCGCTCCGCGATCGAGCACGGCAATCTGCTGGCACCAGCGGCCGGCCATGGCCAGGTCATGGCTGATCAAGAGCAGGGCGCTGCCGGCTTCCTCGCAGAGGTCACAGAGCTCTGCCATCACCTGCCCGGCGACGGCCACATCCAGGCTGGTGGTGGGTTCATCGGCAATCACCAGGGCCGGTTTGAGGGCCATCGCCAAGGCAATGGCCAGTCGCTGTCGCATCCCGCCGCTGAATTCATGGGGGTAGCTGCTGTAGCGATCGCTGGAAATGCCCACGCGCTGGAGCAGGGATTCCGCCCGTTCGTGGATCTGGCGGGGCTCCCACCCGGGCCGGTGTTCGCTGAGGGTGTCCGACAGGTGCTCGCCGATGGTCATCAGCGGGTTCAGCCGGGTCATCGGGTCCTGAAACACCAGGCCCGCTGCCTCGCCGCGCAGGCGTCGCAGGGCGGAGCGTTTCAGCTCCCGAGGATCATTGCCGCAGAGCCGGAGCCCCCCGCTGCAGCGGCTGCCGGGGGGTAGCAGTTGCAGCACAGCGCGGGCCACCGTGCTTTTGCCGCAGCCGGAGGGGCCCACCAGGGCCAGGCGTTCCCCGGCGGCGAGGTTCAGGCTGAAGTGATCGAGGGTGGGTCTGCTCGCCCCTGGGTAGAGCACCCTCAAACGGTCAAGTTGCAGCACCAGGGGATCGGCCATCGAAAGCGCTGCGGTGGTCGAGCCAGGGCTGAACGGTGTTCTACCGGCAAACCCTCACCCAAAGCTGGTTTGTGACGGCCACTGCATACGATGGAGCAAATCGCAGAGCTCCATGCTCCAGGCGGTGCCCGGCACGGCAGACCAGACCGCCACGAACGCGGCATCGGCTGGTGCGCCTGGGCAATCACCGCCGCACCCCCTCGGGCGCAGGGAGATCCACGGCCCCGAGGATTACGGCATCGCTCTGCCGGAGTGGCTGCAGACCTGCATCGAACACGTGCCCCCCGGAGTGGGGGAGAGCTGTCCCACCGACACCGAAGCCCTGCTTTCGTCGGCGTTTGATTTCGCCTTTCAGCTGCACGATGGTCAGGTGCGGGCCAGTGGAGAGCCCTACATCTGCCATCCGGTGGCGGTGGCTGATCTGCTGCGCGATATCGGGGCCAGTGCCGGGGTGATCGCGGCCGGCTTCCTCCACGACGTCGTCGAAGACACCGATGTCACTCCCGAGGAGATTGAGCAGCACTTCGGCGCAGAGGTGCGTGGCCTCGTGGAGGGGGTCACCAAGCTGGGGGGCCTGCACTTCACCAACAAAACCGAAGCCCAGGCCGAAAACCTGCGGCGGATGTTCTTGGCGATGGCCAGTGACATCCGTGTGGTCCTGGTGAAGCTGGCGGATCGGCTCCACAACATGCGCACCCTCGGTGCCCTCAAGCCCGAGAAACAGCAACGCATCGCCCGGGAGACCCGGGAGATCTATGGTCCGCTCGCTAACCGCCTCGGCATCGGCCGCTTCAAGTGGGAGTTGGAGGATCTCGCCTTCAAGATCCTGGAACCAGAGGCCTACCGCGACGTCCAGCAGCAGGTGTCCAGCAAGCGCAGCGACCGCGAGCAGAGGCTTGGGGTCACGGCCGGCATCCTCAGCGACAAACTCGCCTCCGTGGGCTTGCATGACTGTGAGGTCAGCGGCCGGCCCAAGCACCTTTACGGCATCTGGAACAAGATGCAGCGGCAGCAGAAGGCCTTCCACGAGATCTTCGATGTGGCGGCGCTGCGGATCATTTGCCCGAACGTCGAGAGTTGCTATCGCGCCTTGGCGGTGGTGCATGACACCTTCCGGCCGATTCCGGGTCGCTTCAAGGACTACATCGGTCTGCCCAAGCCCAACGGCTACCAATCCCTCCACACGGCGGTGATCGGTCGGCATCGACCGATTGAGGTGCAGATCCGCACCGCTGAGATGCACCGGGTTGCCGAGTTCGGCATCGCGGCGCACTGGAAATACAAGGAGGGGGGATCACCCGCCGCCACGGGCTCTGATGCCGAGCGCTTCAACTGGCTGCGTCAGCTGGTGGATTGGCAGAAGGATGGCGTCGGCGAAGACAGCGGCGACTTCCTGCGCTCCATCAAAGAAGACCTCTTCGATGAGGAGGTCTACGTCTTCACTCCAGGAGGCGATGTCGTTGGCCTGCGCAATGGCTCCACCGCAGTTGACTTTGCCTATCGCATCCACTCGGAAGTCGGCAATCACTGCCAAGGCGTGCGCATCAATGATCGTCTTTGCCCGCTGGCCACACCGCTCCAGAACGGTGACTTCGTTCAGATCCTCACGTCGAAGTCGGCGCACCCAAGCCTCGATTGGCTCAATTTCGTAGCTACCCCCACGGCGCGCAATCGCATCCGCCAGTGGTACAAAAAGAGCCACCGTGAGGAGAACATTCAGCGCGGCACCGACATGCTCGAGCGTGAGCTCGGTCGTGATGGCTTTGATGCCCTGCTGAACGGTGAAGCGATGGCGAAGGTGGCTCGCCGTTGCAACTTGGTTGGCACAGAAGATCTGCTTGCGGCCATTGGCTTCGGTGGGGTCACCCTCCATCAAGTGCTCAACCGCTTGCGGGAAGAGCTGCGCCTGGCCTCCGAATCGGCGGCCCCTCAGCTCAGCAACGAAGAGCTGGCCCGCAAGGTGGAGGCCCAATCGGCCCCGACGCCCCAGTTCACCGGTCATGGTGCAGCCAGCCCGATCCTCGGCCTGGAGGGATTGGAATATCGCCTCGGAGGCTGTTGCAGCCCCCTGCCGGGCGAGTCGATCGTTGGCGGCGTTGCCCTCGGCAACCACGGCATCACAATCCACCGGCAGGACTGCTCCAACCTGGCGTCGTTGCCGGCGGAACGTCGCTTGCCGGTGCAGTGGAACCCCCAGCTGCCGGATGAGCAACGTCGGCGTTATCCCGTGCAGCTGAGGATCGAGGTGCTCGATCGCGTCGGCGTGCTCAAGGACATCCTCACGCGCCTGTCTGACCATCGCATCAACGTGAGTGATGCCCGCGTGCGCACCAACCCAGGTAAGCCCGCCCGCATCGAGTTGCGGGTGGAGCTCGTCAGCGCCGATCAGCTGCGCAGCACCATGGACCAAATCCGCTCGATGGCGGATGTGCTCGACATCGCTCGCACGGGGATTGGCTGAGAGCAGGTGGCGTGTTCGCAGGCCTGAAGACCTGTCCCTGAGCGGATGCTTTTAAACCTCTTGGTCTGGCTCGGGCTGGGCCTACTTCTGGGTCTGGCGGAGTGGCCTTATCAGCTCCTCTCCGAGCTCGGCTTCCAGCTGCAGCAGCGCCTGTGGCTGCAAGCTGCTGCGCCCGTTTGGTTGGGGTTATCCCTGGTGTTCGGGGGTGGCGTTGTGTTGCTGCTCTTGGCTTGGGGCCCCCTGGCGGCTGGCCGCGGCGGTGGTCTGACGCCGGCACTGCTGTTGCAGCAGAACCCTGAGGTCCAGGCCCCCCTGGCCCATCTGGATCTGCGCACCCAGCTGCGGCGGCTTCCGTTGCTGGTGCTCACCCACCTGGCTGGATTCAGCGTTGGCGTGGAATCCCCTTCGGCGGCCCTGGGGGCTTCGTTGTTGTTGGCCTTTCGGCGGCGTTGGCCCCAGCTGACGGCGTGGTCTGCGTTGCCGTTGCCCCTGGTGGCGGCGATCGGCGGCGGAGCTGGCCTTGGTGCCGCCTTCCGATCACCCCTGTTGGGTGCTGCCTATGCCATCGAAGAGCTCAGCCGTGACAAAGGGCTTTCGCTGGTGGTTCCCACGTTGTTGCTGGCGGGCAGCGGGGCGGCCGTGGCGACCAAGCTGGGGCAGCCTGCTCGCCTAGCGGGGCTCAACTTTGGCCTGCTGAGCTCCACCACCTGGCTCTGGGCTGTGCTGCTCACTCTCCTGGGGGCGCTGCTCGGTTCGTTGTTTGTGCGCGCTCTGATTCCTTTGGCCGGCTGGTTGGGCCAGCAGTTGCGTCAGCGCCGCGTGTGGGTCGCCGTAGTGCTGGCTGCGACCCTCACGTTGCTGGCCTGCCTCAGTGGTGGCCTCAGCCTCAACGATGGTTCCCTCTCGCTGGCGGCGGCATTGCAGGGGGATGGCGGGGGCTCGCTCGTCACCCTGCTCTGGCGCTTTGCAGCCTCCTTGCTGAGCATTGCCGCCGGAGCTCCGGGCGGCTTGATGCACGACACGATGACCCTGGGTTCGCTCTTGGCCAGTCCGCTCACGTTTTTGCCCGTGGCAGCCCGTGGTCAGCTCGCCGCGATCGGGGCCGTGGCCTTGTTCGCTGCGGCCAATCGCACGCCTCTGTTCTGCGCGTTGTTTGTGTTCACCCTCCAAGGGGACCCGCAGTTGTTGCTGCCCCTGTTGCTCTCCAGTGCGGTGAGCACGGCCCTGGCGGAGCACTGGCGAGGCCGCACCTGGAATGAAGCCCAGGCTCAAGTCGCCCGGTGCTGATCCGCCCACACAAGCCGGGACCGGTGGCCTGCACTACAGCTTGCGGGGGCTGCAGCGCCTACGACGGGGGCCACGCAGCTGCCTTCGTCATGACTTCCGAGCAGGCCGCCCAACTGATCGACGACGCGCTGGATCTGGTGCACCAGCGACTGATCGATCTGGAAATCCAGGCCCCCCTGGCCCATCGCGCTCTGGCGGAGGAGTTCCGCGAGTGGCGTCACCCAGCCGGAGGCCACATCGACCTGATGGTCTGTCCAGGCTTCCCGCCCGGATGAGGGCTTGAGACACTGGGGACATGTCCTCAGGCACCATCGCAGCGGTAGCCACGGCCGTCGCCGCCGGTGAAGGCAGCGTGTCGATCGTGCGGATCTCTGGCCCGGAGGCGGAGCGCATCGGTCAGAGCCTGTTCGAGGCCCCCGGTGATCAGCGTTGGGAGAGCCACCGGGTGCTCTACGGCCATGTGCGAGATCCCGATAGTGGGGAGCGGGTGGATGAGGCCCTGCTGCTGTTGATGCGTGCCCCCCGCAGCTTCACCCGCGAAACGGTGGTGGAGCTCCACTGCCACGGGGGATTGATCTGTGTGCAGCGGGTGCTGGAGCTGGTGCTGTCTGCTGGGGCCAGGCGTGCCCTGCCAGGGGAGTTCAGCCAGCGGGCTTTCCTCAATGGTCGCCTCGATCTCACTCGCGCTGAGGCGATCAGTGAATTGGTCACCGCCCGCAGTCGCCGCGCCGCGCAGTTGGCGATGGCGGGTCTTGATGGGGGGTTGGAGCGCCGGATCGGAAGCCTGCGGGAGCGGCTGCTGGATCAGCTGGCGGAGCTGGAGGCGCGGGTTGATTTCGAGGACGACCTCCCCCCGCTTGATGGAAGCGCCGTGGCAGCGGAGCTGGAGCAGGTGCAGCACGAGCTCCGCCAATTGGTGACCGATGGCCAGCGCGGTCAGCTGCTGCGCGACGGCCTCAAGGTGGCGATCCTGGGGCGCCCCAACGTGGGCAAAAGCAGCCTGTTGAACCTGCTCAGCCGCAGTGATCGCGCGATTGTGACCGATCTGCCCGGCACCACGCGCGATCTGGTGGAGAGCGAGCTGGTGTTGAACGGTGTTCCGCTCACCCTCCTGGATACCGCTGGGATTCGCGACACCGACGACCGGGTGGAGCAACTGGGCATCGAGCGCAGCCGCGCCGCTGTGCAGTCCGCTGATGTGGTGCTGCTCCTCTTTGATCTGCTCGAGGGTTGGACCGCCGCGGATCAGGCTTTGCTCGATTCCATCCCCGCAGGACTGCCCCGTCTGGTGGTGGCCAACAAGGCGGATCAGGCCACAACCGCGGACGCGCTCCCGGCCCAGTTGTGCATCAGCGCCCTGACCGGATCCGGTCACGATCAGCTGGTGGAGCAATTGCTGCAGTGCTGCGGGCACAGCGGAGAGCAAGGGTTGCAGGTGGCCCTTAACCGGCGCCAGCAGGACCTGGCAGCTCAGGCGGCGGACAGCCTCCAGGGCAGCCTCGATGCGGCGCTGCAGCAGTTGCCCTGGGACTTCTGGACCATTGATCTGCGGGCGGCGGTGCGTGCCCTTGGAGAGATCACCGGAGCTGAAGTGAGTGAGGCCGTGCTCGACCGCATCTTCTCCCGCTTCTGCATCGGCAAATAGTCGCCGAGCAGACTGCCCCCCATGGCTCATTTGCAGATCACGCCCCCGTTGCGCGCTCAGCTCCAGGCTTGGCTGGCGGAAGATCTCGGCCGCGGTGATCTGACTCTGCCAGCGCTGCTCGATCAGCGGGGACAGGCCCAGTGGATCGCCAAGGCACCGGGCCGCTTTTGCGGGGGCGTGTTGCTGGAACCGCTGCTCCACAGCCTGGATCCTGACGCCCGCGTGGCGTTGCGGGTGGCTGAGGGCTCTGCGGTGAGCCCAGGCCAGGTGCTGCTGGAGCTCTCCGGGCAGGCTTCCGCCCTGGTGGCTGTGGAGCGCACCGCCCTCAATCTGGCGATGCGCCTATCGGGCATTGCGACGGCCACCGCCGATCTCGTGGCCCAACTCGACGGAACGGGCGTGCGGCTCGCCGACACCCGCAAGACCACCCCGGGCCTGCGGGTGCTGGAGAAGTACGCCGTTCGCTGTGGCGGTGGTGTCAATCACCGCCTGGGCTTGGATGACGCAGCGATGCTCAAGGAAAACCATCTCGCCTGGGCTGGCGGGATCGAGGCGGCGATCGAGGCCGTGCGCGGTTCGGCCCCATGGCCGGCCCGGGTGATCGTGGAGGCAGAGACGGCTGCAGAGGCGCAAGCGGCGGTGGTGGCTGGGGCTGATGGGGTGCTGCTGGATGAATTCAGCCCCGCTGCACTGGCCGATCTGGTGCCTCACTTGCGCGCCCTGGCCCCAGGGCCCGTGGTGCTGGAGGCCTCGGGGGTTCAGCCGGACCAGCTGCGCGCCTATGCCGCCACGGGCATTGATCTGATCTCCACCAGTGCTCCGATCACCCGGGCCCCCTGGCTGGATCTCAGCATGCGCTTTTCCCGCGGAGAGGGATGATCTGAAGGAGGTCACGTCTCCTTCATGCTCCGCATCGCTGAATCCCTGGAGACCCAGCTGCGGTCAGCGATGCAGCGGGCGTTTCCTGAGGCGACCAACGCCGGCCAGGCGTTTGACCCCCAGCTGGCGCCTGCCAGCAAACCGGAATTCGGCGACTTTCAGGCCAATGGGGCCTTGCCGCTCGCCAAACCGCTGGGCCAGCCGCCGCGCAAGATCGCTGAAGCGGTAGTGGAGCAGCTCAAGGCGGATCCGGCCTTCTCTGACCTCTGCCTTGAGCCTCAGATTGCTGGGCCCGGCTTTATCAACCTCACCCTGAAGCCTGAGCGGCTGGCGGCGGAGGTGCAGGCCCGCCTGGGGGATGCCCGCTTGGGGGTGCCGGCGGTGGAGCAGGCGGCCCCGGTGGTGGTGGATTTCTCCAGCCCCAACATCGCCAAGGAGATGCACGTGGGGCATCTGCGCTCCACGATCATTGGCGACTCGTTGGCGCGGGTGCTGGAGTTCCGCGGCCACCCCGTGCTGCGGCTGAATCATGTGGGCGACTGGGGCACCCAGTTCGGGATGCTGATCACCCACCTCAAGCAGGTGGCCCCCGAGGCTCTCGAGACCGCTGATGCGGTGGATCTCGGTGATCTGGTGGCCTTCTACCGACAGGCCAAGCAGCGCTTCGACGACGACGAAGCCTTCCAGACCACATCCCGTGAGGAGGTGGTGAAGCTGCAGGGGGGTGATCCCGTGTCGCTCAAGGCCTGGGGCCTGCTGTGCGACCAAAGCCGGCGTGAATTCCAGAAGATCTACGACCGCCTCGACATTCGCCTCAACGAGCGCGGCGAATCCTTCTACAACCCCTACCTCGAAGGAGTCGTCAAGGATCTGGAGACCTCCGGTCTCCTGGTGGTTGATGACGGCGCCCGCTGCGTGTTCCTCGAGGGGGTCAGCGGCAAGGACGGCAAGCCCCTGCCGGTGATCGTTCAGAAAAGTGATGGTGGCTTTAACTACGCCACCACTGACCTGGCGGCCATTCGCTACCGCTTCGGCTCGGCCCCCCAGGGGGATGGGGCGCGCCGGGTGGTCTATGTGACCGATGCCGGGCAGGCCAACCATTTCGCCGGGGTGTTCCAGGTGGCCCGCCGCGCCGGTTGGCTGCCTGATGGAGCCCGGCTCGAGCATGTGCCCTTTGGACTGGTGCAGGGGGAAGACGGCAAGAAGCTCAAGACCCGTGCCGGCGACACCGTGCGGCTGCGGGATCTTCTCGATGAGGCGGTGGAACGGGCGGAGTCAGATCTGCGGCGGCGTCTGCAGGAGGAGGAGCGTCAGGAAGACGAGGCCTTCATCGACAAGGTGGCCACCACCGTGGGCCTGGCGGCTGTGAAATACGCCGACCTCAGCCAGAACCGGATCACCAACTACCAGTTCAGCTTCGATCGGATGCTGGCCCTGCAGGGCAACACCGCTCCCTATCTGCTTTACGCCGTGGTGCGGATCGCCGGGATCGCCCGTAAGGGGGGTGATTTGGAGGCGGGCAGCAACGCACCCTTGCAGTTCAGTGAGCCTCAGGAATGGGCTCTGGTGCGGGAACTGCTCAAGTTCGATGCGGTGATCGCCGAGGTGGAGGAGGAGTTGCTGCCGAATCGTCTCTGTACCTACCTGTTCGAGCTCAGCCAGGTGTTCAACCGCTTCTACGACCAGGTGCCCGTGCTCAAGTCCGACGGTGCCGCGCGCCAGTCACGGCTGGCCCTCTGCCGGCTCACCGCCGATACCCTCAAACTGGGCCTGGGCCTATTGGGGATTCCCACGCTGGAGCGGATGTGATGGAGCAGGGTTGGCCCACAGCGCGACCGGAGGTTGAGGGACTGCATGCCTACAGCGCCCCCCTGGAGGGCCGCCGTCAGTTGCTGCGCCTGGATTTCAACGAGAACACGGTGGGCCCCAGCCCAAAGGTGGTGGAGGCGTTGCGCTCCATCCCCGCTGATCACATCGCCATTTATCCCGAATACGACGGTCTGCGGGAGGCAGTGGTCGCCAACCTCGGTCTTGATCTCAGCCCTGATCAGGTTGGCCTCTTCAATGGTGTCGACGCGGCCATTCACGCCGTGTTTCATGCCTACGGCGATCGCGGTGAGACGTTGCTCACCACCACGCCGACCTTCGGCTACTACACCCCCTGCGCCCAGATGCAGGGCATGGCGATCGAGGCGGTGCCCTACGAGGGTGACCAGTTCGCTTTCCCCCTGACGGCCCTGCAGCGGCGGTTGCGGGATCTCCAGCCCCGCCTGCTATTGATCTGCAACCCCAACAACCCCACGGGCACCCGCCTGGCGCCGGCGCCGATTCTGCAGTTGGCGGCCTCCGCGCCCAACACCCTGGTGGTCGTGGATGAGCTCTATGAGGCCTTCACCGGTGACAGCGTGATGCCCCTTGCGGATTTCACGGCCACCCCCAATCTGCTGGTGCTGCGCTCCTTGGCGAAAACGGCTGGCTTGGCTGGTCTGCGCATCGGTTTTGCCATCGGTCATGCCGCCGTGGTGGATCGCATCAGTCGGGTGACTGGGCCCTATGACATCAACAGCTTTGCGGTGACGGCAGCCGTCGCCGCTCTGCAGGATCAGGCCTATGTCGATGGCTATGTGGCCGAGGTGTTGCGGGCCCGCTCCTGGATCTCCGAACAGCTCACGGCAGCTGGTGTGCGCCACCACGTGGCGGGCGGCAACTATCTGCTGGTGTGGCCCAAGCAGGACCCCGCTCAGCTGGATGCGGCCCTGCGCGAGGCAGGCATTTTGGTGCGGGCGATGACCGGTAAGCCGTTGATCGATGGTTCCCTGCGGGTGAGCATCGGCACCACGGCTCAGATGCAGCAGTTCTGGTCGGCCTATGCCCGCCTGGAGGGCCTGAGCGCCTAGCGCATCACATCAATTTGGGTGGTGTCTTTGAGCTTGCTGGGCAGGCTCAGCACCCGACCCACACGTTTGACGCTGGTGCCTTTCATCGCTTCCAGGAAGGGCTCGACGCTTGACTGATCACAGTTCTGAGGGGTCTTGCCGCTCACGTACTGCACTGGAATCACTCGTTTCGGCGACAGCTCCCGCACCACGGCAGCCGCTTCAGCACCGTCGTAGACCTTGGCGCCTCCGCCCACGCCGAGGATCAACACGTCAGGCTTGCCCAGCAGCACCCGATCCTCCGGGCTGAGCTTGGCTGCGGTGCCGCCGAGATGGGCAAACACCAGACCGCCTTGCTTCCAGCGCCAGAGGGTGGCCTGGCCGAAGCGGCGGCCTCCGAAGCGGTCGTGGGGGGCCGAGATGCCCTCGATGCTCAGACCTGCCAGTCGGTAGGAGCCGGGTTTGCTGAGCAGGCGTCCGCTGGCCACGGGGGCCCCTTCATCGAGCAGCAGGCTGCTGGCAAGAATCACGTTGGCGTTCACCCTGGGTTCCGCCAGGCCGGCTGCGCAGCCCACGGCCTTGAAGGGATTGAGCAGCACCGTGGCTCCGCCCCCCTGAATCAGCAGGGCGCTATGCCCATAGCTGGTGATCGTGACACCGGTGTTGGCGCTGGCTGCTAAGGGCAGGGCAACGGCCATGGCAGCCAGGGTGCGGATCGGCAGGGCCATGGGGCAGCTGGAGATGGGCCGAACCCTAGCCCGCTGCTGCCTGGGCAAGGAAGTTGCCCAATAGTTGGTGCCCGTTCTGAGTCAGCACACTCTCCGGGTGGAACTGCACTCCCTGCAGGTGGAGATAGCTGCGGTGCCGCAGCCCCATGATCGTGCCGTCGTCGAGCCAGGCGGTGATCTCCAGGCAGTCGGGCAGAGACTCCCGCTCAGCGATCAGGCTGTGATAGCGGGTGGCTGTGAGCGGATTGGGCAAGCCGGCAAACACCCCCTGGCTCTCATGCAGCACCGGGGAGGTCTTGCCGTGCATCAGCTCCTTGGCCCGCACGACCTTGCCCCCGTAGACCTGGGCGATCGACTGGTGGCCCAGGCAGACCCCCAGGGTGGGGATGCTGGGACTGAGCTCCCGCAGCACCTCGAGGCAGACGCCGGATTGATCGGGATCGCCGGGGCCTGGAGAAATCAGGATGGCGTCGGGCGCCAGCTCACGGATCTGCTCGAGGCTGAGGGCGTCGTTGCGTTCCACCCGCAGCTCTTCGGTGATCGGATGATCGGCGGCCAACTCCCCGAGGTACTGCACCAGGTTGAAGGTGAAGCTGTCGTAGTTGTCGAGAACGAGAAGCATCAGCCCTGCAGCCAGGTGCCCATTCAAACGCCCAGGCGGGCGAGCAGGGCGGGCAGCATCAGCAGAGCCGCGATCACCAGAGAGCTGATCGCGGCCACGAGCACTGCGGCGGCAGCGCAGTCTTTCGCGACCCGCGCCAGGGGATGGAATTGCCGCCCGATCGCCAGATCCACTACCGCCTCGGTGGCGGTGTTGATCAGCTCCAGCACCAGCACCGCCGCCACCGTGAGCACCAGCACCGCCAGTTGCGCCAGAGGCAGCTCGAGCCACAGCCCCAGGGCGAACACCGCCGCTCCGGTGAACACATGAATCCGGAAGTTGCGCTGGCTGCGGAAGCCGTAACTCAGGCCCTGGGCCGCATAGCGAAAGCTGGAGGGCAGATCACTGGCCACCTGCCACGCCCCCAAACGCCTCACCTTGCCCGTCGCAGGAGCAATGGACTCGGCGCTCTCCAAGCGATCGAGCCGCTTGTTCGGATTCGACTCCTGGGGCACCAGCATCGGCAAGCCGTCTCGACTCCAGCCTTGGCCGCACCCTACCGCTGTTGAGCGCCGGCGAGAAGCTGTTCCTGCCGCTTGAGCATGGCCGCCAGGCTCGGCTCATCGGGGTGATCCCAACCCAGCAGGTGCAGCAGACCGTGGCTGGCGAGGAACAGCAGTTCCTCCTGAAGGCTGTGGCCATGCTCTGGGGCCTGACGGGCTGCCGTTTCCAGGGAGATCACGATGTCTCCGAGTTCCAGAGCCTCCTCCTCCACGCCGTTGGGCATCGGGATCGGGGGCGCGTCATCGAGGGCGTCGTCCTGAGCGGCAAAGGCCAGCACATCGGTGGGTCCGGTCTTGTCACGCCAATCGCTGTTGAGCTCGGCGATCTCGGCATCCCCCACCAGGCTCAAGCCCAGGCTGTAGGCAGGTGCTTGAAGCGCCTCAGGAAGTTCCGCTTGCAGCTGCTCCAGCCACTGGCCGATCTGCCCATGCCAGCGTTCCGCCCCCTGCAGGGGATCGGCCAGATCGGCGCCGGCCTCCAGCAACGCCGCCTCCAGCGTGTCGTCCGCTTCGAAGGCCAGGTCGAGATCCGGCTCGCCGCCCATGGCTTCAGGCCCCCGGCAGCTGGGGCCGGCCCAGCCAGGCCACCAGCACGATGAAGCCCACAAAGCCCAGGGCTGTGAGGCCGAAGTGCAGCAGGCTCAACTTGCCCTTGCGCACCATGTTGCGCATGGCGAGCTTGGTGAAGCTGGGGTTCTCCTCAGTCATCACCGCCTCCTCCAGCGACATCGACGCCGGCATGCAGCAGGCTCTGGATGAAGGGATCGAGATCGCCGTCCATCACGCCCTGCACGTCGGTGGTTTCGTGTTGGGTGCGCAGGTCTTTCACCATCTGGTACGGGTGGAACACGTAGTTGCGGATCTGGTTGCCCCAGGCCGCTTCCACGATGTCGCCGCGGATGTCGGCGATTTCGGCGGCCCGCTGCTCCTGGGCGATCACCAGCAGCTTGGCCATCAGCAGCGCCATCGCCTTCTCCTTGTTCTGGAGCTGCGAGCGCTCCTGGGTGCAACGCACGAACAGACCAGTGGGGATGTGCAGGATGCGCACGGCCGTTTCCACCTTGTTCACGTTCTGGCCGCCAGCGCCGCCTGAACGGGAGGTGGTGATCTCCAGATCTTTATCGGGGATGTCGAGCTTCACCTCCTCCTCGATCTTCGGCATCACCTCCACACCGGCGAAGCTGGTCTGGCGCTTGTCGTTGGCGTTGAAGGGCGAAATGCGCACCAGGCGGTGCGTGCCCTTCTCGTTGCGGAGGTAGCCGTAGGCGTAACGGCCTTCGATCTCGATCGTGCAGCTCTTGATCCCGGCCTCTTCCCCCTCGCTGAGTTCGTCCACGGTCACCTTCATGCCGTGGTCTTCGGCCCAGCGGGTGTACATGCGCATCAGCATCAGCGCCCAGTCCTGGGCGTCGGTGCCGCCGGCACCGGCATTGATGCTGATCACGGCACCTTCCTTGTCGTAGGTGCCGCTGAGCAGGCGCTCCAACTCCCAGCGATCGAGATCAGCCCGGAGCTTCTGCAGGGCCTCGTTGGATTCGCCCAGCAGTTCTTCGTCGGGCTCGAGCCCGTAGATCTCAACGGTGGCCTCGGCGTCAGCAACGGCGCCCTGCCACTGGGACAGTTGCTCGAGTTGGGCCTTCACCTCATCGAGCTGGCGCATCTTGGCCTGGGCCTGCTTCTGGTCGTCCCAGAAGTCGGGTTGGGAGGCGAGCTGCTCGAGGTCCTGCTGGCGTGCTTTCAGTGCAGGGACGTCAAAGACAGTCCTGGGCATTGCCCAGGCGGTCAGTGAGCTCAGAGAGATCGCGCTTGAAGTCGGTGAGGTCGAGCACCGGCAGGTGTTGAACGTTGGGTCGACCGTACCTAATGGCGGGCCGCTTCTAGGATCCAGGCTGCGGTTGGCGCCTTGATGGCAAGCGTTGAGATCTACACCTGGCGCGCCTGTCCGTTCTGTATTCGGGCCAAAGCGCTGCTGGATCGCAAAGGGGTGGCTTACACCGAGCACGCCATCGATGGCGATGAGGCAGCTCGCGCGGTGATGGCTTCCAAGAGTGGAGGTCGCCGCAGCGTGCCGCAGACCTTTATCAACGGGCAGCACGTGGGTGGCTGTGATGACCTGCATGCCCTCGAGCGCAGCGGGCAGCTGGATGCGCTGCTGGGGGCCTGAGCTTGAGCGCCCACTCCCAGCTCTTCGTGATCGATCCGATTACGCGTCTGCGGCCCACCAAAGATTCCAGTGTTGCCTTGATGCAGGCCGCTCAGCGGGCCGGTCAGCAGGTGTGGGTCTGCACGCCGGCGCAGCTGGCGGTGCGTGGCTCGGATCCGGCCCATGAGCCGATGGTGCTGGCCCAACCGATTCGTCTGGCGGAGATTCGCCCCACTGCAGACGGCTGGGATCTGCCCAATCCCTGGTTTGAAGCGGAGGAGCCTCGCTGGCTGCCGCTGAGCACCTTCCCTCGGGTGTGGATGCGGAAGGACCCTCCGGTGGATGAGGCCTACCTCTATGCCACCCATCTGCTCGAGTTGGCGGAACGCCAGGGGGTGCGGGTTCTGAATCGGCCGGCCTCGCTGCGGGCCTGGAACGAGAAGCTCGGCGCTCTGCGCTGGAGTCACTTGATGGCCCCCAGCCTGGTGGGCAGCAACGTTGAGCAACTCGCCGCTTTCGCCGCTGACCACGGTGATGTGGTGCTCAAGCCCCTGGGCGGGCGCGCCGGGCAGGGCGTGGTGCGCAGCCATGCCGGTGCCCCTGGACTCAAGGCGCTGCTGGAGCTGGTCACCAACCAGCAGACCCTGCCGGTGATGGTGCAGGCGTTTCTGCCGGCGGTCACGGCAGGCGACAAGCGCATCCTGCTGGTGCACGGTGAGCCCCTGGGCGCCGTGAATCGCAAACCCGCCCCGGGTGAATTCCGTAGCAACCTGGCGGTGGGGGGTGAGCCGGAAGCCACCGAGCTCACCGATCAGGAACAGCGCATCTGCGCTGAGTTGGCACCGGCTCTCCAGGCGGAGGGCCTGTTCTTCGTGGGCATCGATGTGATCGATGGCCGCCTCAGCGAGATCAATGTGACCAGTCCTACGGGCGTGCGCGAGGTGGAGCGCCTGGGCGGCATCCCTCTGGCGGATCAGACGATGGAGCGGCTGCTGGCTGACGCCTAAAGGGCCCTGGCGTGGGAGATGTCCAGCTGCTGTTGGAGCACCCCGAGCTTCAGGGCGACCTCCGCCAGTTCCCGTTCCACATCCGAGCCCCGCACTAAACCGGCTCCGGCGGTGAGTTCGAGTCGCTGGCCCTGCAGGGTGCCACTGCGGATCGCGACCCGCAGTTCGGTGTCCCCTTCACTGTCGATCCAGCCGATCGGTGCTGCGTAATAGCCCCTCTCAAAAGGCTCCAGGCTGCGTAGGGCCGCCATGGCCTCGCGCCGCGGCAAGCCGGCGACGGCCGGGGTGGGATGCAGTGCGGCCGCCAGGGCTAGGGGTTGTTGATCCGCCAGGGCTGCACTGATGGGGGTGTGCAGATGCACCAGTTGCCCGTGGCGGGCCAGGCGCGGATGGCGCGGGCGTCGGGTCACCAGTCCCGCCTGCTGCAGCACTTCGGTGATCGCCTCCACCACCAGTTCGTGTTCGCGGCGATCCTTGTCGGAGCGAGTGAGCTGGTCTGCGTTCGGACCGATCGGAGCGGTGCCGGCTAGGGCATCGCTGCGCAGTTGGCCTTGACGCACCGTGAGTAGGCGCTCCGGAGAGGCCCCGAGCAGGGCGGGGCCATCGGCCTGCTGCCACAGGAATCGGCAGCTGCCCGGTTGCCGCTGCCGCAGCTGAGCCAGCAGTTGCAGGGGGTCGAGAGGGCGCTCCAGCAGGAGCTGTTGGCGCACGGCCAGCACCAGCTTGCGCAGCCGGTCTTCCTCGATCAGCTCCACCCCGCGCTGCACCACCGAGCGGTAGCCCTCCTGCCAGGCGGAGCGGCCGGCGATGGCCGGACCCGGCGCATGGCCCTGATCGGCATTGGGGTCTGAGGGCAGGGCGCCCAGCCGCTGGGCCTGCTCCCACAACTCTTCGGCGATCGATCGCGCACTGATCTCGCCCCCGAGGGTGCGCTGCAGCCGCAGCCAGCAATGACGCCCCTGTCGGCTCAGTTGCCAGCGGGGAAGCACCGCTTGCACGCCAGGCACGCCCTCGCCTTCCTGCAGGGGGCTGTCAAAAAACGAGAAGGCCAGCAGCACCCGTGGCCTCGCCAGGGGCGGGCAGGGTTGGGGAGCGGCGAGCCGGCCCAGGCTCACGGCACTGAAGCGTTGCGCCAGCTCGAAGCGTCGGGGTCCACTCAGTTCGAGGCTGTTGCAGCGTCCACTGGCGGCGAGGCACAGGCCTGGAGCGCTGTCCCAGAGGAAGCGGAAGCGATCCCCCTCTTCCAGTTGGCTCAGCAGGGCCATGGGGTCCCGACCTGGGATCGCCATCGCCAGGCTGAGCACACCCTCTCCCTCGAGCAGGCGCTCTCCTTCGGCAGCCGCCGACAGCAGTTCGCTGAAGCAGGTTGTGACGCTGGGTGGAGCCTGCAACCGAGACGGGCCGATGCGGCTGCTCAAATGTATGGGCCTTCCCGCACCCCCAGTTGGCTCCGTCCGCTTCCGAGCCCCAGGTCGTCGCAAGCCTTCATGCCACCGCAGCGGAACGCCGGCGGCTGTGGAAGGCGGCGATCAAGTGGCCGATGTATTCGGTGGCGGTGATGCCGGTGCTGTTGGCGGCCGGCTGGCGCGTGCAGCAGGGGCAGGGGGTGCGGCTGGAGCAGTTGCTGCTGTTTCTGCTGGCGGCGGTGTTGCTGCTGGCATGGGAAAACCTGGCCAACGATGTCTTTGACGCCGAGACCGGCGTGGATGCCACGGGGAAACCCCATTCGCTGGTGAACCTCACGGGACGCCGTGATCGGGTGGCGGTGATCGCCAATGGAGCGCTGCTGGCGGGCCTGGCGCTGATGGCGCTGGTGGCCTTCCGCAGCAGCCCCCTGGTGCTGGCTCTGGTGTTGGCCTGCTGCGGGATCGGTTACCTGTATCAGGGCCCGCCCTTTCGTCTGGGCTATCGCGGCTTGGGGGAGCCCCTCTGCTGGCTTGCTTTTGGCCCCTTCGCCACGGCCGCTGCGCTGATGGCCCTGGCGCCGGCGGGTGAGGCCTTCGTGCCCTGGCGGGCGGCCTTCGAACTAGGTAGTGGCCCAGCTCTGGCCACCACCTTGGTGCTGTTTTGCTCCCACTTCCATCAGGTCGAAGAAGACGCCAGTCACGGCAAGCGCTCACCCGTGGTGCGCCTGGGAACGGGGCCTGCTGCGGCCTTGGTGCCTTGGTTCGTGGCGGGTTGCCTGGCCCTGGAGTGGGCCCCGGTGTTGGTGGGGCACTGGCCTCTCACCGCTCTGCTGGGGGCGGCTGGATTGCCGGCGGCACAGGCTCTGATTCATTTGCTGCGGGAGCATCACCGCGAGCCTGAGCGCATCACCGGAAGCAAGTTCTTGGCCCTGCGTTTTCAGGCTCTCAATGGCCTGGGTCTGGCGCTGGGCTTGGCGCTGGGGCCGCTGTTGGGCTGATGCACCTGGAGTGGCGGCCCTATCGCTTCGCGCTCCCCAGTGCCCTGGTGAATGCCCAGGGCCGCTGGTTTGAGCGCAGTGGTTGGTTGCTGCGTCTGGAGGCCTCAAGCGGGCGCGTCGGTTGGGGGGAGGTGCCGGATCTGCCGAGCAGTTGGTGCGCTCCACCAGGCTCCAGTGCGCTGCCCCTGGCCGAGGTGATGGAGGGCTTGCCCCAGGCGCAAAGCCGGGCTGAGTGGGAGCAGCAGATTCAAGGGCTGCCCGTGGCCCTCGCCTTTGGGCTGGGGTTGGCCCTGGCGGAACTGGATGGTCTCGGGGCTGCGGGTTGGTTGTCTGCCCCCGCTTCCGCAGTGCTCCTGCCGGCGGGCTCGGCGGCTTTGGATCGGGTGCGGGAGCACCGGCCGGAGGCCTTGGGCACGGTGAAGTGGAAGGTGGCTGTGGAGCCTGATGCAAGGGAACGCGATCTGCTGCGCCTGTTGCTCCAGCTGCTGCCGGCCCACACCCGGCTCCGCCTCGATGCCAATGGAGCCTGGGACCGCCAGACCGCGGCCCTCTGGGCCGATCAACTGCAGGGGGAGCCAAGGCTGGAGTGGTTGGAGCAACCGCTGCCTCCTAGCGATCAGGAGGGGCTCTTGGCCCTGGCCCAGCGGCTGCCGGTCGCCCTGGATGAATCGCTGCGCGCCTTCCCTGCCGCTGATCTGCAGGGCTGGCCCGGCTGGCAGGTGCATCGTCCGGCGGCCGCGGCGGATCCCCGGCCCTTGCTGCGGCGCCTGCAGACCGGGGAGCCCCGCTTGATGCTGAGTACGGCCTTTGAAACCGGCATCGGCTTGCGCTTCCTGCATCACCTGGCCGGCTTGCAGGCCCAGGGACCAACGCCCACGGCGCCGGGCCTCGCGCCGGGTTGGAGTCCGCAGGGGCCCCTCTTCAGCAGCGATCCTGCGCACGTGTGGGAGGCCGCTCGGGGATGACGCTGCAGCTGCTCCTCGATCAGGGTGAGCGCTCCAGGGTGCTAGAGGCGCTGGAGCACTCTCTGGCCGCTGGAGCGGTGGTGGCTGTGATCACGCCCCAGGAGAGGCCCGCGCTGCAGCCGGTGCTGGAGGCGGATCTGCCGCTGGGTCTGCAGGGGCCAGCTCTGGTGCTGGGGAGTGGAGGCAGCCGTGGCGGCCGGCAGTGGTGTCTGCAGCCCCTGGTTCAGCTCCAGCAGGCGGCCCAGGCCACGGCCCAGTGGTTGGAGGCCATCGGCCTGGATCCGAGCCAGTGCGAGCTGTTTGATCCGCTGCCGCTGCATCACATCAGTGGGGTGATGCCCTGGATTCGCGCTCGGCAATGGGGTGCTGGGCTGCGCTGCCTCTCCCCGGAGCTGATGCGCGATCCCCAGCGTTTGGCGGAGCAGGAGCCTGTGTCGGCCGATCGAGAGGCCCTGTTGTCGTTGGTGCCCACTCAGCTGGAGCGTCTGCTGGGGCATCCCGAAGGCGTGCGCTGGTTGCAGGGTTTTGCCGTGGTCTGGGTTGGCGGGGCCGCGTTAAACGACTCCCAGGCGCAGCGCTGCAGGGCACGGGGGATCCGCCTGGCGCCCTGTTACGGCAGCACCGAGACCGCGGCCATGGTCACGGCCCTGCCCCCCGAGGCATTTCTGAGGGGTGTGGCCGGTTGCGGGCATCCCCTGCCCCATGCCGACGTGCGCCTTGATCCTTCGAGCGCGGCCCTGCAGGTGCGTAGCGCCAGCCTTGCCCTGGCTCGCTTCCAGGCGGGCTGCTGGCAGCCGTTGCCCCAGGCCGACGGCTGGTGGAGCAGCGGAGATCGCGCTGAGCTCGCGCTGGAGGGTCTGCAGGTGCTCGGCCGCCTGGATGGGGCGATCCAGAGCGGAGGGGAAACGGTGTTCCCGGATCAGGTGGAGGCCCAGCTGCTGGCGCTCTGCCGGCGCCAAGGCTTGCCCGTTGAGGAGCTGTTGCTGTTGCCGCAAGCGGATCCCCTCTGGGGGGAACGGTTGGTGGCCCTGGTGCG
>Ga0315899_10002421_pt1 | contig 20695 bp, 6 predicted proteins | sample LakEriMetagenome_2_FD_203518 | JGI IMG/M metagenome (GOLD analysis project Ga0315899, IMG submission 203518) | Freshwater fungal communities from buoy surface, Lake Erie, Ohio, United States - Buoy 4 MA112 | ecosystem: Environmental > Aquatic > Freshwater > Lake | place: USA: Lake Erie, Ohio... | reverse complement strand
GTGAATTCGACTACGTTATCTTGTCAACTGTTCGTTCAAATCGGGCTGGCACCATCGGGTTTGTAAAGGATAAGCAGCGCATCAACGTTGCAATCTCCCGTTCTCTCTATGGTCTGGTAGTTGTGGGTGATGACATCACTATGTCAAATGACGAGGATTGGAAGGCCATCCGAAATGCTTGTGAGAGCAGCGTGGCCGCCGAGTGGCGACCCGCGCAACCACTGCCAATCGACGGCACGTTTGAGTCGGTGATGGATCAGCTCAAGGGTCTGCAGATGCGAAAGCGGGAGGAGGCTCTAGCGCAGCAAGAGATTGATGCTGTGAAGCTCATGGAACATCAGCCATCCTTCCGAGCCAAGTCTTTCTCCTCAGGGGGTTCAGGCTACACCGTGATAGGTGGTGGCGGTGCAAAGTCTGCTGCTGCCCAGGGCAAAGCCCACGGGCGTGGCTTTGGGGCGAGAGAGTCGAGGGACTCGAGAGACAGATTCGACAAGGGTGGGCGCACTGGCAGAGACGCCAAGCCCGATCGAGTCCCAGCGCAGAGATTTGATCTCGTCGATGAAGAGTTTCCTGATCTAGACGAGGGGACGGAGTTGATTTTGAACCAGCCCAAAAAAGTCGCGTGCCGTGCGCATGGCATGTACGGGTGTGCAGCATGCGGCTTGGGGCCTTCACAGTCTGCCGCACCTATGCCTGCTCGACCCCAGCATGCTTTTGCGGATGACGACCATGTGTATGGGAGTGAGCAACGCATGCATCATGCTTCTGGAGGCGGTGGGCAAGGGGTTGGGCAAGTTGGCAGATTGCGGATTGACAAGTCTGCTGCCGCCCGATTTGTTGCACACGGCATTGGTTATAATGGTCCAATGCCACGCGCCACGGGTATGGCAGAGCGAAGAAATGGACACGATAGAGAGCAGGGAGGACAGACTTCGTGGGGGAGGGCCATGGAGTTGAGCAAGAGCAAGCAGCTTGGAACTTCTGCTTTCCAGAAACCGAAAGCGACCAGCACCCTGCTGGATCGGAGCGCCCCGGAGCGTTTCGGAGCGCTTCCTCCTCCCGTCCATGATGATGGGTGGCAGACGTGCAATGAGTGTGGAGTGGAAGGAGATGCCCTCGAGCCGGATTGCGATAATCCTGGCACATACTACTGTCTTGACTGTTGGCAACGATGGGAAAGAGGTGATCTTGAGGATTCTTCGCAGTCCGGCCATTCCACTCCGCAGTTTGCTTTGGACCCAAACCTCAGAGAAGAGGGACTTTTTGAAATTTTTGGGCATTTGGGTGTCAAAAGGGTCAAGGAAGTATTAGACCGTTTCCAAGATTCAGACTCTAAACTCGAGCGTGCCTTCAACGTGCTTCTAGAAATCGGTGATGAAAAAGAAAAATGTTATCATGAGGAGTTCGAAAGTGATCAGGAACAAGAAGTCATTGAGCCGTCTGCCCTTAGCAAGTCAGATGTCCTCGCGTGCGGCGAGTGCAGCAAGCAAGGCCTCTCAGACCATCATGGCCGCGTAGACTATTCTAACGGCATCTTCTACTGTTTCGAATGTTGGGCCTTGTTCGAAGAAGGGGTTGACTATGCAGAATCAACCCCTGGAGGTGCTGCACAGTCGACGCATGGCACCACGGCAGCTCCAGTCATCGAGGTCAGTGCAAAGGCACCGCCTCCTTCTGGTTTTATGGAAGCTGGACAGTCTGCTGGACATGCCATGCAAAGTATCGCTGTAAGGGCGCCTCCTCTGCCAGCTGTCCGAATTGTGCACGAAAGCAGTGAACTGTGCTCTGGCTGCAACACTGTAGGGTTTGGCAGAGTGGATGATTTGGACGGCAACTTCTACTGCGACCGTTGCTGGAGTAGCTACATGGCTGATGGAGAAGCTGCTGCGAACTGTCGGAGTGTCAGTGAGCTGGACAAGGACTTGGTAGCATGTGACTTTTGGGGCGAGGCGGAGAAGCCCACAAGCAAGATGGGTCCGGAGATTTTGCAAGGTATGGGTGGCTTAGGAATGCTGGCACGAGGGGAGAGTAACGGATACATGCCGGAGCAGGGTGCTTTGCACAGTTGGGCCAAGGAAAAAGTGACTGAGCTCCTCACTCTTGGTCAGGAGTCTTTTGTGGACCCGGATGTTGTGGTACGTTTGCATACATGAAACGCAAATTTGGGTACATGCAGTGCTCACGTACAGCATGTACCCGAAGAATATGGGTCTGTTCTTAATCTAACATGCTGGAACGACATTGCAGGTGAGCGCATTGCTGGCAGCTGAATCGCTCTCGGACCTTAAAGCAGACGCGCAAAATCTGATGTCTCCGGGCGTGGCTGTGCAGGTGTTTGTTAGGGAGCTCTGGTGCGTTCATTCCTGCTGCACGAAAAATTGACACTGTGTGCAGCGTGGATCATTCTTATATGCGTTGAGATGGGCAGGGAGCGGAGGCGACTGCAAGGGCCACATGCCGGCAATAGAAAGCGGTATGCTCCGTCTTTGGGTTCTCCCGCAAGCATTCTTCCTCCTTCGACTCGTCTTGCGCCCTCACTCAGCGTTGAGTTGTATGTGCACCATCGCTTCCGGGCGCTGGGCCTGGATCAAAACCGCGAAATCCAAGCTTATGTCGTTGAGGTAAAATCTGTTTGGTTTGATCTCGGGTGTGTTTCCTAGCTAGGTTGTACGGACGTGGCTTTCTCTCCAGGGATGCATGGGCATACTTGATTTGCTTTCAAAATCACCCCCAGGTGCTCAGGATGAAGGATGATGAATTGAGCCCCCTTGACAATGCGATGGAGCAGATTAGTGATGTGTTGCGGAGTTTGGGTGTCAACGATTTGGACTGCGCCGATTTTGTTCGAAATTGTCCAGTGACAGAAGCAGTGTTCTGATGCGTTAATTAGTGCAGGCAGATTATGTCTGTAAAGGCCCGTATGGTTTCCTTGTTTTGACACAACTTATGCGAAAAATCAGAGAGAACCATTGCACAAAGAAAATAAAGTAAGGTGATTAGATTAGCGTGATTGACAATGGCGAGTTGAGAAAGAGGAGGAGGAGGTGGAAGGGTTTCAAAGTAGAAACAGTGAACACGAGAAGAGTACGGAAGGTTCATTCAAAGCAACGCAGTGAAGAAATCACATGATCGTAACATCAAGTCGACACGAGCGCCTTTGGAGGCGCGACATTGTACGCCTCAATACCCCACCGATGCCAGGCCCCAATCCAATGTCGCAGCTCTCTGTTTGGAGCAGCGCGCCATGAATCCATGATGAACGGCGCTGCGACATTCGACGTCTCTGGATTCTGGCCGCAGGGGTTCCCATGAAACATTTTTTTCCTAGCGAACTGTGCCAAAAACGATGCTTTGAGGCGTGTTCCTAGAGAATTGTGTCACAAATGATGTTTTGAGGCGCCGAGGGCGTGGTCCTCAAGCAAAATCGGTGTGAAAATATTAACATCGATACTAGGCTGATGATTGATCAAAATTTCTGCCAATATCTATTTGTTTGTCAAAACTCTGTACCACGTAAAATGTTCAAGCTCCTGTATGCGGATGAGGAAGACTTGCATTCTTGGACCCTACTACATGGAGGGGGTAGTCACTGGACGACAGCACCGAGACTTTTTACCTCACCACTTTACAATGCCCCTCCCTGTGCAGGATCCCAGACATGGTCCAAAGTCACAAAAAAGCGCAGAAGTCGAGGCGCCCAGCATGGAAAAATTTTACTCAGTGTGGAGCAAAAACAATTTACTCAGTGTGGAGCAAGGCGCGCTGCGCCCATCGGGGAAAATACCAGAACGAACCACGCAACGCCCAGCATTCATCTTCAAGAAACATGTAATGCCGCCTCCGACCCCCCCTTTACCTGTCTCTCTTTCTTTCTCTCCTTTCTCACTTCACCCCCCCCAACCCCCTCCCTCTCCCCCGTTTCTGTTTTCTCTATTTTTTTGCTCGGCTCTTTCTCTTCTTTTTCTTTCCCCGCTCCTCTCTACCCTCATACACCCTCGAATGCACGCCCTCTTTCACCATGTGACAGTTGAATTGACATGCCAATGAACACAAACGCATCCACTCGCGTTTAGAGGCCTTTTGCTGCAAGAGCAACGGCATCGGGCTCTGGAGGCTTGTACGCCTTGAGACGACTGACGGCTGCCTGTGTGCGGCGAACTTTACGGCGATCGCGACGGGCGCGCCGCTTGGCGCGCATTCGCGAGTACAGCCAACGTCGGACGCAGTGCGTCACACATCCTACCAAGCCGAGGCCCAGGAGTGTTGACACGGCAATCACCCAGTCCGCAATGCGTTCACATGCCTCACCTTGATACCAGATTTGGCAGATGCACACTGCGACTTCGTTGCAGTCACCCTGATTAGAGCAGATATCCGAAGGTCTGCCACTGTACGGAGGACAGAGCAGCTCGCACGCTTCGCCACGATACGCAGGATCGCATTGACAGGAACCATCATCGAGACATGCGCCTGCATAATTGCAAACACCTGCACAACCCTTCCCGGGCTGGCAATCACGGACGCCCAAGCAAGGCAATTCGCAGCTCCTATTTCTGTAGCCCTTAAAACAAGCGCATTCACCTAGATCATTGCAAATACCGTGTAGACTGCAGATTGAATTCGCACCTCCTGGGCACTCAATTTCACATTCTTCCCCACGATAACCAGAGACGTCAGTCCAATTTGTGTGAGCACCACGATCCGTAAGAAAGCACGTACAGGTGGCATCTTCTTCACAGAACCCATTGTCGGAACAGACATTCACAAGTGGTCTTCCTGCTACTCCGTCGAATTGTCCATCATTGTCTGTGTCCCACCCGCGCGCATAATCAATGCCATAAACTTCTCTTTCCAAGGCCTTGCGTTCTAGCGTGGTAGGAAACTTTCTTTTCGCCCCTGATTTTTCTGCGGGGTTACCGCCTTGGTTGTACTTTCCGCCGGGACATTTCTTCTCACACGCGACCCCACGAAATCCGGGTAGGCAGTAACAGAACCCCATGATAGTTGAATGATGCGGCGACATATCTGGCTGATATCCGTGAAACCTGAACCGATTGTCGTCAGGAGCGTAAGACTGGTTTTTCATCCAGTCTGTTGCGTGATTGCACTGCACGGATGGACATCCAAAATCTTTGGGAGGTCCAAGCATGGGATCCTTGAATAGCTGTGTGGCATTGTAGTCGGCACCGGTGTAATTTCTTTTCCTCGTGAGATGTTCCACACAATAAACGTCCCCGTTTCCACATCGATCTTTGGCTTCGTCTCCTTTTGCAGGGGCTGCAATGCCTTGGTAAGGACTACACCACTCTGGGCCTGGACATTCAGGTTGAGGCGCCTTTCTCTCGTGCAACCTGGGCTCGAGGTCACTGAATTGGCAAAGCCCATTATATACCCTCAATATCGTGCCCTCTGGAGACACTTTGTGATCCCTACTGTAACCTTCATCATAGATGTCCTGGTCCTTGCAAAATACAGGGCCCTCTAATGTAAAGACAACATAATCAGGATAAACGTCGCAGACCTTGTTCGATGTGCACTCATTCGAATATTCTGTTTGTGTCAGTTCGTCAAAGACGTGTCCACCAGCGCATTGAACATTGCAAGAATAATTTCGGTATCCAGGATCACACTCACAACTTGCCGTCTTATTGCAGAACCCGTTACCATAACACTCGCCTGACTCGTCGACATAGGTTTCTGCCGTACCGGGACATGTCAGAGCGCAGTCAGTCTGACCCCAATCTGGCCGGTAGCCATAGTGACACGTACACGATCCATTTTGTGCCAAATGAGTGCCTACCTGATAAAAACGTACGCCTAGTCCGATTGACTTATACGACTCTTCGTTCTTGTCTGTTGGGCCGATGTGCAGCTGCGTCCGCGGGTCGAGGAACCATCCATTGCAATGACCGTGATGATCACATGGCCAGTGATCAGGATCGTCTTTGGCACCCGAACATTCGATGCTGCAGTCCCTACCGGTCCAGCCCCTTTCACAGATGCATTTTCCATCCGAGCGGCATGTGCCATGCCAGCTACATGGTGTTTTGGCTCCGCCCTCACACTCAATGTCACATTTGTTACCGGTCCAACCGTACGCACAGGCACATGTTCCGTCCAGCATACATCCTGCATCAAAATACAGCACATATGTTCAGACATGGAAGCAAATCACTAGTTCGCTGAATGAGTCATGCAGAGCAAACGGAAGAAGGCGGGTTCAAGTAAGGTGAATCTGTTGCCAGACGCAAGAATGAACTCACCCAACACAACTTGAGCTATGCTGTAGTTTTGGCAGAAGATGTCAAAAGATTCCCATACTTGACGCACTTTTTGAGCAGGGTTGACTATCGGATAATGGAGCTTCTTGTAAGGGTCAGCAAACATCCTTTTCGTGACATTTTCTGGATCTGTGTCAAACACGGACCAAATGTACATGACTTGTTCTTTCCTGAGTTCATACTTATCAGCAACAGCTTGTGGATCGCAATCCGAATTCTCTAACTCTAAATTGCTCCAAACTTGGTCTACCTCTTCCACGCGTTTGCGAAAGTGTTCCTGTGCAGTCCAGCCGTCGCGGCAGCCCGCATTCACGTCGAGGTTAGACTCTCCCGGTGCACCTCTTGTATAGCCAGGATCCGTCGTGCACAAACCAACTGGGCAGCCGTATGACCTCCAACATGTCGATCGATTCTGCAGCATTTCAAGCAAGGGGTAAATATCTCTTTGGGTCCATTTGCCATCGGACGGACCCACAGTGGTATTCTTCAAGCTTTCTCCACGTGCATGATAGGCATACTTCCAAAACCTGAATCCTTGGTTGAACATATGGAGCGGCCAGTCGTCCCGAACAATTCTGACAGCAGTCTTCATAGCCGGATACTCACGAACAAGTGCCTCAAGCATGTTTGTGAGCTCCAAGCTCGAAATATTTAATCTTTGAGTTGGTAAGCAGGCACGCTCTACCAAAGTTTCCACACCCCCCACCACCACCGAATCCACACACTTCTTTTCGCACTCGGCCTTGGTCGTGTACATAACGGATCCCGCGCTGCCCTTTTCGTCTGGACACGAATGACCTGCGAATGCAATTTCTAATCTTTTCTGCAATGCATGTCCAGATGCAGCAAGTATCACTTGCTGTCTCCATTTGGCCATGCTGATCGCGATTGAGTTATTGCCATGTCCCGAACAGACGTTTTCTGCGCCTCCATCGCATTCAATGGAGCAGTCAAATCCCTTATATCCAGGATAGCAGTCACAAATGCCTTGTTCCAGACACATACCGTTTCCGTTGCATACGAGCGCATCGTGAGGCGGGCACCCCTGCGTAAATAGAGATTGGTAAAAATTTCCTCCAACTTCATGAAATTTTACATTATTTGTCACCAAGAGCGTAGGTATATCTCGGAGTACAAGGTCACCCTGACCCAATTGCCCTTCATCGTTGTTACCAAACGTGTACATGCGATTGACCGTGTAGTAATTTCGCCGGTACCCAATCTTTTCTTTCCGGTCAAGAACAATAGAGGTGTGCCAACTTCCCGCTGCAACGTTGGACACCTGCCTACCAATACGGAAATAGTCTTCCGGATTGACGCAATAGCCTTCCGGATTGACGGAACCAGCGGTTTGTCCGTCTCTGCAGCGAGCGGAAATGGTGTTCAGGATATTGAGCAACCTTGGAAGTTGCTCATAAGTCATGTCCGAGTTAGTTCCTGTTCCCAGCTGCCCATACTTGTTGTTTCCCCATACGTATAGGTCTCCAGCAGCACGGTCGAACGCCGGGCAGTTTTCATCCAAACTGAACAAACCTGTGACACACGGACTGCCAATCGCAAGAGAATGAAAGGCCCCCACTGCAATCTTTGTGATCAATGGCGGTCCAAGAAGGACACCTGAATAATCAGCTACTTGAAGGAATGCTACTTTTTGGGGAATGTTGCGACGGAAGAACCTTTCGTTGTCCATTACTGGAGTGGGCTCTTCACAGGCCAGATTCATGGTGTCCGTTAGTATTGGATTCGAATCGCACGTTCCAAGTTGTCCCCGAGAATTCGAACCAAAACTCCAAACGTGGCCAACCTCTGTGAGCGCCAGACAGTGGAAAAGCCCGCATTTGACATCTGCAACCTTATACTGCTGTCCTTGAGGATCAATGAAGCCTTCTACTAGGGTTGGGTACCGCCGCGAAAGAAAATCTCCAACACCTAACTGACCATATTTGTTGTTGCCCCATGTAAACAATCTTCCCCTAGCATCAACTGCAGCGGAATGAGAAAACCCGGCCGAAATCTTGACAATATCTGCCCTTATCCTGAGCTTTCGCCTAAAGTACACAACCTGAACAGGGTAGGGCACATTTGGGCGAGGATCCAGAGGGCCCAATCCCAGTTGACCATCATTATTCCAGCCCCACACCCAGAGGTTTTTATCTTCAGTTATCGCCATGCTATGGAAACTGCCTGCAGCCACTGCAATGACTTCTTGGTAATAAAAAGGGTTGTAAAGCACAAACTCTGAGACCTTCCATACACCGTTGGATTTGACATCTTGCAGTCTGATGCAGGTCGGAACAATCCAACCATCCTCCGGCCAGTTATCAGGGAGCCCAACGATTGGACGCGAGTCAAGCCGCTGGTCCAGGAGGTAAGTTTTCGACGGGAGGCAGCCAAGTGCTTGTGGACGGTAAAAGTTGTACTCAAAAATTGACGGCCCAGCAAAACCGAAGCCCATCTGCCCAACAAGGTTGTCACCCCACGTATACAAGACTCCACGTCGAGGCCTGGTTCCCCAGTCATCAGAGTATGTTTCAGATGAGATGATGAGTGTGTGTGTTTGGCCCATTGCTATACCAGTCATATTGTGGGCAAATAGGTCTTCAAGGAATGTTGGCTCTCTATTGGCAAAAACCCGGACCTCCTGGCAAGTGCCGCTGGGACAGTCAGCATCCTCTTTACATCGGAACTTACCATATTTTGAGGTGATACTGCAACGTTTACCTTCGAATATTCGCTCCACATTATTTCCGAATCCAAGCTGTCCATATTCGTTCTCACCAAACAGTAGCACGTTTCGCACCCCAAAATATTCTATCAACGATCTATTGTGGAACCCGCTCCATGTCGTGCCGTCTACAGTGATGCTGACATTCAATATTTGATGTATGTTCACCGATGGTGTCGTGCAAACAACAGATCCCCGGTCAATTCTGGTGACATTTGTGGCAAATAAATTACCGAACTTGCACTGAAGTGAGCCTGAGTCATAAAAATATGGCCCGAAGAATGTGATTAATGAGCCACCTATCGTCGGAGCATTGCGAGGCTCAATATATGACAATTCCCACGCTTTAGAATACACAAATTCCACGTTATCGTCTGTGTAATCCATCGGAAGACCATTCATTGAAATTTGTAGATCGACCACGACAAAATCCTGCCCCTTTTTCAAACCATCATAAACGAGTGTGTCCAGAGGGGGCGAAACACAAATGACGGTAAACGAGTTAACAAACACCCCTGCAACTTCGTTGGGCTCAACGCCTATCAAATTGCCTTCCTCATTTTCCCGAAACCCTGGATCAAAGGTGCCATCATCTTTCCAGCCAAACTTGCACTTGATCTCATGGTATTCCACGAAACCTTCACCTATGATTGTAATGGGCGTTTCCCCCAATTGCGGTGCGATACCGGGCTTGAATTTCGTAATATTATACTTTTCAAGATATGTGAAGGTTCCACGCCACCGCATAACACCAGAATTATCGTCTGTTACGCAGGGCGGACCCACATAATCCTCGTCACCCCCAGCAGAGTTTCCGAGGAGAGGAGCAGTCACACAGCCCGAATACCAGCTCTGACCATCGAGAGCAACATAGAAAGGAAGCGTCAGGCGCAGAGCAAGGTCTGGGTGCAAAAAGTCCATCTCGGTTGGAAGGATCATGGTCGTGGGCTGGGGCGGCGGGTGTAAAGTGCCTCTGAACTTTAAGAGTGTGCATTCAAGAACCTTTGTGGTTTCGTCAGTCGAAACAAATTGGCAGACATACTCAGGCGGCAGGCACAGAGATCTTGGCTGTCCAGGTCTGAGCGCAGGGTCAGGAGGACAGCTAGTTGCAAACCTTCTTATGTCTGTCGGGTCCTCTGGCTTGCAGCAATCTTCTTCATTTCTGCATTTGCAGGCGGGCAAGCAATCTGGACAGTCGGGGCACAAGCAACAATCATCGCATCCTTCACAGATTGTCCAACCCGAATCATTTCTAGTGCTACCTTGGATGTATGTCCCATCGCACCGCTCCTTCTCAGTTACAAATGTTGGCCGTTTTAGAATATTTGGCGGGACCCGACACTGTATTTCGTACTCTGAAACGTATACTGCGTAAGGTCTGGTTACAATTTGATCCCCGAATTTGCATGCAATTGCACTCACGTCTTTGAATTGTGAACCGATGATCGTCAAAACAGCGCCTCCTACCTCGCGTGCAATCTCAGGATCAAGCTTTCGAATCGTCCACGGAGCAATAAATTCAAACTTTTGTTGAGCTGCTTCAAATTGCAAGGCATTAAACGATATGGCTAAATCGACTTTTCCCAGTACAGTAGTGGCAGGGGATTGGCAGGCCACGTGCGATTCGTTGATGTATTTGTAGTTGGCAGAAAAACTGTTGCCAAACTTACAAACCGTTAAATGCACACGATCCACGAATCCAGTTCCGACCAGAGTCACCCAGGTTCCACCGACAATAGGGCCAGCTTCAGGGTGAATCTCTGTAATATTGTTCCAAGCATGCACAAGAAAATCCGTGGGAGAATCGTGCCAGAGTTGACCATTCATGGTCACCTCTACCTTCATGAAATCAAAGGGTGTAGTCATGTTAAGATCGAGAAGCAACTGATGCGGCGGAGTCACGCACTCAATCACGTTGTTCAAAAGATATGTTGCTTCTGCAGCAAAGAAACAGTATGACACATCTTCAGCTTTTGAGCAGAATCGGCACGTCAAATCATGCTGCTGATATAATTGAAACTCACAATGTGGCTCACTGATACATGCAGCTTCTTGTCCCGGCGTGATCGGTCCGAAATCTTCATAGCTCCCAAAGAGCCACATGCCTCTGCAGAGTCCGCTGGCCTTTGCACCGTTGCACGCTGCCCCACCATATTGATCAGTTGTTAATACCCTGTAGCGAGTATCGAGGGCAACCAACTTATCGGTCATTCCTGCTGTAATTGTGATCTTGGTACCACCGGTTGCAGGTCCTATACTCGGATCTATACCCATGATAGTTGGCGGGGCATAGTAGTGGAAGGTGTGATGTCCATGCGATACGGTCCATTCGGCCTGTGGATCGGGATCTGATCCAACTCCGCCACTTATTGAAACCTCGACCTCCACACTGCCATTCTTTAGAAGAGGAGGAGTCACACACTCTACCAAAAGATGGGTAGTGTTCAAGGTTGCAGGCACTGTCTGGTCTCCGAATTTGCACCAATACCCGGTCCCATTGTCCAGTTTGTGACCACGTATCTGAACAAACGTGCCACCGCTGGTAGGTCCACTACGAGGTGCAACATCGGTGATGGCAGCCTTGATGGAGCACCCAAGAGTTAAATCACCCGTTCGATTTCCACAATCATATGCTCCTGTCGTGCAGTCACTTGAAGTGCATATGCATTTTCCAGACGTTGCCGCTTGGCCGAATTCGTCATCTGTACCCAATTCGCAAGCACCGCGACGATTGTACGGCTCATCGATAAATTCAACAAAAGGTGTGTCGGTGGCATCAAATGCCAACTCCGCTTCCACAGTACAATATTCGTCATTTTCAGCTCGCGTAGGTGTGCCTCCAAAGCATTTTGTACTTGATTCAGGTTCGCGAATGTAAGTAAATGAAATATTTTCCCACGTCCATTCTGATCCTTCATTCTGGCTGACGAAGACATTAACCACCCCAGGCTCACAGAATCTCGCTCCAAGTTGCGTACACGGGGCGCGCTTTGGAGGCTCAATGGTAACTATATCAGTCATGATGTTCGGGAAAAGTGCAGGCTCCTTAGTATCAGGTAGTGGGCCGAACTTCATGGGCGACATATCTTTTTTCCACTTGACGATACCTTGTGCATCGAACTCAGCAAACCGCACAAGGAAGCTTCCAATCTGAGCATCGGGAGTAATGAAGTTTTTGCCGATGATTGTGATTTCTGTAATCGGATTGTCCCACATCGTGAATGAGGGATTCACCCTGAGTATTCGGAGGGGCTCAAAGACGTTGAGAATCTGCGAAGCGACAGACCACTCAAATTCATTGATACTGACCAGCACCTCTAACTCTCCTACCCTCATATTCGGCTGCGTAAGACAGGTCATGAATTGAAGCCCGCCATCGACGTTAAACTTTCCGGGAATTACTTTGCCATCTATCTTGCATGCATATACAATTCCTTTTATTCCCGTGACGATGTTGTTTCCAATGATCTTCAGATCTGAATCACCTTGGCTTGGGGCTGCGTTTGGTTGCAAAGCACTCAGCGTTGGACGCCGTGCATAGGTAAAACTGAACAGTTGCTCTTCCACATTTGCTAGTGAGTCGTACCATGAGCAGCAAGTCTTCTGAGCTCCATTGTAGTAGGGGTGGTTGAATTTGCACTCGGGACTGATGTCACATCTCAACCAATGGACTCTGTTCAACGTTAAATACACAGCCACCACGTTTACAAGTGTCTTCTTGGGAGCAACACAAACAATGAGACTGGTGGATTTGAATATGACTCGCTCAGCTGGTTGCATAGACGGACCATCTCCGAATCTGCAATCCAGTGTTGGCAACTCCAGGAAATTTTCACCGTAAATATGCACTTCCGTTCCTCCCATTTGGTCGCCCATTTTTGGCAGGAAATCCAAAAACTTAGCTTCAGCATAAAATGTGTATCTTGCACTTAGAGAAAAGTCCGATGGTGTCAGCTTTGATTTGTCAAGATCATCAGTGAATGCAATTCCAAACGGCACTCGCATACTTCTGTCAACGTTGCATTCAGCATCGCCGTAGTCGTTTTTGGGATCGCACGGCAATAATTTCGAGGCCAACTCTCCATTAATAATTATGGCACTCCACTGTGGAATCTCACACGTGTAAAGGTTGCCACCACCAGGATCTGGAATGCCTCTCACGCAGAAATCACTTGTTTGGTCGGACCCTGGTACTTTCCACCAACAAAAGATGTAAAGGCCATCTGGATTCTGAAAATTTCCCACGTTGACAGTCAAGGATCGATCGTGACTGGGTTGGAACGTGATCGATGACAACTGTGGTTTCAGAGAGCGCACATCAAAGAAGGAAAATCTTGGGCCAGGAAAATCGTCAGTCCTCTGAGTATGCCAATGATGTCCATTCAAAGAAACATATATAACAATCTGCTGAGGTGGTTGTCGGAAAGTGCTGCCTGCATATCCGTACGCATTTTTGCTGAAAGGAGGGGAGACACACTGCACTTGAGTATCCGAGAGTACTCTGCAAGGGACTGTCATCCAGGGAGGGTTGCTGGCCAGACCAGTGTTTGCGCCAAAAAGACAGGAGCAGGTTGGAACATGCCATTCAGACGCCTCTGCCCGGAAGTTTTTTCCTGTTATTATAATTGTTGTGTTCCCGCTGATTGGGCCAATAGTCGGTTCAAACGTTGTCAACCAAGGCTCATCAAAGAAAACAAGGCCCATAGGTCCATTCGGATTTAGTGCACTGAAGCTGAAGTCGCGTCCGTTGAGCGCGACCTCCACGCGCATCCGCCTCAATTTTTCACCAGCACCAATTAAGCTTGTTAATGCAAGTGAAGCAGGCTGTGGGCACTCCACAAACCCAAACTCATAATTCACGGTACCTTGCACAATTTCAAGACTTTTCAGTTGCTTGCCGATGACCCCCTGTTTGAGCGTGTGAGAAGGGTGTGTATGAGCACGCGTGCGCATGTGCATTGCAGCATCCTTAATTGCTAACACAGTCCAGCACCATGGCGGCACCACCGCTGCACCCCAACTCCTTTCGGCCGGGGTGAGCGCAGGACGATGCATCTGCAGGGTGGGTGTTACTGAGGCTTTGCAACAAGCGTGAATAAATGCAAAATGTACGGCATGTAGGCACGCGAATATGCTGAACACGTGAAGGTATGCACACAACATACGCGCAAAGTCGTACCGGGATGTCGTCCTCGAATCTTCCGTAACGGCAATGCGGCTTGTCATAAATAGCCCCTCTGACTGGTTGAGCATCTTTCCGAAAATTGTTGCCGTATATGCGGATTGTTGCTAAGGGTTTGCCGTAATCTTTGACGACTGTCGACCTGCAATATTCTGACACATCTGGACATGCAAGCCACACTTTTTTGTCTACCTCTGTTCCTCCCATCGAAGGATAGTTCACAGGAACGCCAAAAGGAACCACTTTGGTTACGGTGTAATAATAGAATGAAACTGGCTGCAAGCTGAATTGCTGGCCGTTCATGCAAAACGAAACTTTCACAGTGGCCGGACTATCGACCGGTGACGTTGCTATTTGAGCCTCCATGGCTTCGAGTTCTGAGACCCAGCCCGAAGTGATCAAAGGCCCAAACTTAGCATAAGCTCCAAACTCCGAGTGAAAGCCGAAAGTTTGTGGAAGCACGCGTGGCGTGACATTGAGATGCTTGAATGAAGGATGGTTCAAAATCTCGATGGCCTTGTCTACCCAGTCACTGTGAAGCATTGTATTCACGGTGTCAGTTCTGAAAACATGCGATAGTGCCTCCTTAATTTTTAGAGGCTGGTCAGTTGGTTCAATTCGGAATTCAACCTCAAAGTTCTTATCATCTATTCTCTTGCGATGGCCAAAGGAAACATCCGTGTCCTCAACGTAGGTTTCGAACAGCATGTCTGGGAATCGACATTGGCAGTCATTGCTGTATCCCAGCCAGTTATGGCAGATCCGCTCCCAAATACAGTGTTGTGTCCTGATCTTGCACCATTGGATACACTTTGGATCGCTTATACATGCTCTGTTCTGCAGGCAGATGTGCAAATTCACTTCCATTGAAATAATGCGGCTAAGCGTGAGAAAAAGAGGCTCATTACGAGGGTCGTCATCTCGCTGCCCCTGCACCAGCATCGAAGCTTCTACTCCCTCAAGATCAGTGTTGAAATCAAATGACCGGAATCGAAAATGGTTAAATTGATGTGCTCGGGGCACTTCGAATCGAATGGGCTGCTTTCCTGTGAAGGATCCTGTGTCTGGACTGATCTGAAGGCCTGGTGGATATGCCGTGTACATATTGAAAATCTGTCTGTTGTCTGTCCAGAGGGTTGTATCTGAAAGGTTCGAGCCTAGGTGAACTTCAAGCACGGTGTAGATATCCAATAATGGTTGCGAAAGACATTTGATAAGCTGCTGCGCTGGCTCATACCTGGCTGGCACAACTATCCGCGCGAACCGACAGTGCGCATCATACGGACCAGCCCCCCCGCGGTCAAAACTGATTCCAGCTATGGACACGTGCGTGCCACCATTGTATACACCACCAAAAGGTCGAAACGAAGTAATAGAATACACATACATTGGGACCCTATCATCAGCAAAGTCTTGATCATTCAGGGCCACCTGCGGGCTGAAGAACGTATTCGTGGGCAGACTGTGCGAATAATCAAGAACGGGCTGATCACATCCCTCCAAAGTGCATTCCTGACAGCCCGACATTGTACTGCCATCGAAACATACCCGATTTGTCCGACAGTACACGTGCGTAGAATTTACAAATGTGGCAGGCTGTGACTTCAGGGAATGATGCAACCTGCAGGTTACCTCCATGTTGCGCAAGGAGGTTTCAAAATCATCTGACAGTCTAATTGTCGTCAAATCCGTCTCACGTTTGAAGAGCGCACCTGTCACAGTTATTCGGGACCCTCCACGATTAGCAGCACTGTTCGGATACACACTGCTCACTGAGGGTGGGTCATAGAAGTGATATATTAGCGACTTTGCTGTGAATTCGGGCCCCGTGTGGATGCTAATCTTGATGAACATTCGCGCCATTCCATAATATTGTTTTGAGATGGATTGGTACTGGAAGAAGCCCTCGACAGAGCTCGGAAAGGTGACCGGGGGTATGTGGCATACAGGTTCATTTTGTGCTCCGCGGCGTCCTGGCATCACAGTTACATTTGCAACGAGAAGTCTGAGATCAGCTGAGTGCTCACACGTGCCACCGCCGGTGCAGTCGGCATGAGAGGTACACTCAGTGTCTGTGTTAGGCGCTGTACATCGGCAAGCAGCTGATCCCGCTGTGCGGTCTGTGCAATACACATGACTGCCAGAGCAAGCACAAGCTGCACCGCTTGTGCAAGTACCAGAGGGTGTGTAGACCCCGTTAGTGCATTTTGTGCATCCTGTACCTTCGCTCGAAACAGAGCCATTGCATCCCTGAAGAGCAAGCCCCGGCGGAAAATTGTGATTGAAGCCACCACCGCCGTCAGTGATTGTAACAGACTGGACCTTTCCCTTCAAAACCGAATATACTCCGGAAAATGTATTGTTTCCTTGGCAGCAACCTCGTACCTTGCAATTATTCCCTGCTTTGACGTTGAACCTTACAGGAGTGCAAGTGCCCGTTCCACCCACTCCATCACAACCTCTGACCTTAAGAACAGGAGGATGTGACATATTATAACCCCCTCCAGGACGGAGAATAGTGACTTTTGTCACGACCTCTCCCTCGACTGTATATGTGGCTGAGAGCCCAGTACCGTTGCAAGGAAACTCGCACTGGACATCCAGGGTGAATACACCGTCTTGGTAACCCGACGCAATATTTTCCACATCAATCCCGTACACAATATCCCCGCTGTCTGTGCAGGCGCCGATGCCCAGCGCAAACTGCCCATCTGAGTAGTTGGAGCCGCCAGATAAAACTTCGACAAAGTAGATGGTCTCCTTGCGTGACCCTTGAATGTCAAGCCCTGCTTGACTCACAAATTGACACTGGGGCATCTCGCCTTCGTTCAAGAAAAAACCGTCGATGGAAACGTGAGTTTGACCAAAGTTGGGGCCCACAAAAGGATCCGCGCTGGTGACATCGTAATAGTGCAGTGGTGCAGAATTTTTAGTAATTTCTTTTCGATCGAGCGTCAACTTCACATTTGACACCGTACCCTCAAGGCCAACAGGTGCTTGACATCGATATGCCGTGCTGTTGATAAAGAAAGCCTTGACATACTCACGGTCAGATCCAGAACTTGCGACTTCGAAGATGCAAGCTGCCTCAGCAAAATCCTCAAAGTAAACCCCTCGAACCGTAATGTGCCGAGAAACTTCAGCAGGGATCCTGTCTGGAACGAGTCTGCTCACTACCGGCACAAAATAATTGACAAATGTCCTCGTGTCCTTTGAGAACTCCTGACCGTTGAAAGAAACCTCCAGGTGAACAGGGCCAAACTGCGCAGGTGACGTACACACAACGGTCGTAGTGTCCACGAACTGGGCTTTCACAGACAACGCGCCTCCGAACGCGCAGACCAGCAGCGGTGAGTTCCAGAAGTTACGACCCCTCAGAGTCACTGCAATACCGCCGACCGCCTCTCCCTTCGTTGGCTTGAAGTCATCCACGTACGCTGGAGTGTAAGTTTCGAATCCAAGTGCTGCACCAGTGAAGTCTCTATCTTCTAATGCTACATCTGTACCATCTAGGGAAACGGAAACATTATAAAGTCCCGCCGTGAAAGGCGGCACTTTGCAACCGACAGTATGCTTGTCAATGGAAATGGCAGGCAAATACTTCGCAATGGTAGAGTTGAAAAATTTGCATGCGTATGCACGGCCTTGATCTACATTAACTCCGGATGCGGCTATCACACCTCCCCCAGTTGTCAAGATGTAGGGAGGATGTATGCCCGTGATGGTGTAGTATGCAAAAAGGTTCCTCCATGTATAGTCCTTATTGTAAATGCCTTGCCATTGTTGAGTGTCCACGCTCACAAAAACGGCAACTTCTTCATTGACACCATTTTCAGGTGGAACGCAGGTCGCAGTATTACATGATGCTCGCTCATCAAACGCAGTGCAAGAACTGTGAAACACTGCTCCTACAATGCTGTGTCCAAATTTACAACTTAATCCATACCCAACGTCATTTCTAGTGCCGATATTCGAAAACTTTGCTCCAGTTACCGTTACACCCGTACGCGGTACCATTCGTGAAGGAGCACGAATTGGAGTAACGTTGCTAAGCTCTGGTTGCCGGCGATAACCGAATTCAACATACCCAGGCAAAAAGTCGCGGAAGTTCATGGTAATTTTGACTGGTATGTTGCATGATTTACATTCGTCACACGCCCCTGCAGCCGTGTTACCGGTAAAACCTCTCTTACACATCGGTGAAATACATCTCAGAGCGGTATCGTTGATGAATTGAGCTTGGGAAAAAGCATGGGAGGGTGAAAACTCGGTTACAGCCGCAAACTGGCAAAATAATCTAGAAGTGTTCACAAAATTGAGGCCCCGAACGATCACGGTAGTTCCTCCATGTTCCGGCCCTGCCGAGATTACCAGACGACTGACTGATGCCGATTTGTAGTATTGTATCCTCTGTCTCTGTGCTGTAATGGGATATGCTCCAAACTGAGCTTCAACATAAGCTTCAATGGGTGTGAGCGATGGCGCTCGGGGCACCAAGCAGCTGACTGCCTTGCAGTATCTCTCTTTGACGCAATTGTCATTTTCATCTCTGGCAGGGCACTCCTCACAATCTAATTCATTTACAGTCGTGGAGCTTCGTGCATACTCCCTGTTGTCCGAGGCTCGGAAAAAAATACACGTGCCTGCTTCATCCTCGGAGTGCGGAAAGTTGTTGCCAATCAGTCGGATAGTGACTGCGGCTTGCACGTCGAAGGCAACGGGGAACACATCAGTGATGCCCCAGTAGTGGAATAGCAAACCGCCACAATCTACGTGGTCAATGCATGGGTCATCTCGCTGTGCCTGAACACACTTGTTGAGCTTCAAGTCGCAAGACGCTTGCATGGAGTACTGTGCTGTTGGGTTGAATTCGCCGTTTCTGATTCCATTTAGCGATACATCAACATTGACCAACTGCGGTGTCGGATACGGGGGTAGCGTGACCGACAAGAAACTTGAATTATCGAATCTTGCGACTACGACAGCACCGTCACATGGAGTCTCCGTTTTGATGTTATCACAACACGTGTACGGAAGCAAAGTAACCTTCTCCTTTACAATCTGCAATGTCCCGAAGCACACGGTGCGGCGATCCAACAGAGCGGTATCGTTTCGATATCTCTGAGAGAAAGAATGTTGGTAATTGTATGGATACTTCACATGCGTCCAGTCCTTCGTCGGAAGCAATCGATATGGCAATTCAAAGAATATTTCAGATCCACCGTTCATGGGCCCCTTGTGTGGATAAATGAATGTAGGCAAATCATCCTTCAAATACTGTACAACCTGGCGTTCATCAGTATATTGGTCCTTGATATTGCGATTCAAAGAAATAGCGAAATCTATTTCATCTTGCACGTTGTCGCGCATCTCAGCAGGCTGCTCGGGAACTTGACACAGCACGCGATCAGATTCTTCATCGTATCCTCCAATCGTATAGATGTCCAACCAGAACAAACACTGGATCTCCAGTCCATTTCTTGATCCAGTAAAAAGATTGTGTCCTTCAACAGAAACAATGGTGCCCCCGTACGTTGGCGCACTGGATGGAGAGACGCCTGTGATAGTGTAATAACTGAACAGATTGGTCTCAGGTGTATACTGCTGATCATTCAAAGTTACCCTGGTCAGCAGTCTTGTTGCCACTTTTGGGTTTGGTGTCCTGGGTGAAAAACACTTGACGCGATTTGGAGTCATGTACCGAGCTGGCAGCTTAATATCACCAAATGAGCAGTAAATCACGCCTGTGATTCCGAAGCTGTCTCTGTCATCCATTCCGGGGCGACATGGAAGACCGCAGGGACGTGAGGATGGCCAGGGGAGAAGCCCTCTATTTTGACTCCCTGGAACCGTCACAGTGCAACTGGACCTAGGGCCCCACACGAATGTGTCTTGACTCTGATCATCGCAACCGTAGCAACGGCCTGTGATGGCGTCGTGGGCTGTGCGACAAAGGGTGAAAAAATTGGACCCGACAACAGTCACTCCGGTTCCACCTCTAAGTGGTCCACTCTCCGGCAGCAACCGATCCGAAATAGCCTCAGGGTAGAATGTGAAAACAGCGAAGTCTGTTGCCACAGCATAATCTCGATTGTTCAGGGAGACACTAAAGATGACCTCTGCACCGGAAATTGATGGTGCCATACCAGGCAGTGTCCTGCAAACCAGCACTCTGCCCCTCGTATAATTTCTGTGGGTTATATTGCGCAGACACGGATACGTGGCATTCACTGGAACAATCGTCTGGTTCCAGCGAACGCAGCTGCACTGGCACAGCTGTGGCTCACACATGCACTGTTGTGTGCAGTTGATTGAGTTTCTGTTTGACGAAGCTTGTGTTGACGCCAAGCACCTGCAGCCACACGATTTGCCTATTGGGCTGTGTGTGACCGCCTCGGCCACGACGCCTGTCAGCGTGGCAGTACTCGAGCAGCTGCAGTTGCTTGCGCCGCACTGAGCGCGAGTTGTCTCCACACACCTACAGCCGCACGATTTGCCTATTGGGCT
>Ga0315899_10002420_pt1 | contig 20699 bp, 17 predicted proteins | sample LakEriMetagenome_2_FD_203518 | JGI IMG/M metagenome (GOLD analysis project Ga0315899, IMG submission 203518) | Freshwater fungal communities from buoy surface, Lake Erie, Ohio, United States - Buoy 4 MA112 | ecosystem: Environmental > Aquatic > Freshwater > Lake | place: USA: Lake Erie, Ohio... | reverse complement strand
TCAGATTTTTTACTTGTGAGTCTATTCCCCATAACCTTTATGATTGATTTATTTCTATTTTTATTTATTTATACATAGTCAGGTATTTTCAAATATGTAGTGGCCACCAATTTCCAATCGTTTATATTCTAAACTTATTATTGGTTATATTTGGAACACAAATTTATTGTTTGAAAATAACTATGTTTTATCTAAAGTTTCAGGTTTTTCTTCCTTCTATAATTGTTACCTCAATTTCAACTCCAGGTTCAATACTCACCGAGGTAATCTGTTTAAGTGTATTTTTTGAAGAAATCACATCGATTACTCTTTTATAAATTCTATTCTCGAATTTATCCCAAGTATTCGTTCCTTCTCCACATGGAGATTTTCTTGTTGTTACGGTTAAGATTTTAGTTGGTATTCGAAGAGGACCTTTAATTAAAAGATCTTTTTGATTATTGTCTTTTATGATATTTTTACAAATTCTTTCAATCGATTTTATTTTTCGAGAACAAAGTGTAACTCTTATATGATGCTTTGCTTTATCTATAGTGCTTGTGCTTTTTATTTCTTCCATTTTCCAGGTAGAATTTTAAATATTTAAAATGCAAGTATTTGAAAATACATTCTTTATTATTCTTTAAGTTAATTAAAAAAAATGGGCTTTAAGTTTTTGACATTAGCTCAGGATGTGAAAAGAGTCGTAGATTTTATAAAAACTTCTTTGGGACCTAGAGGGATGGACAAATTGATGATAGGAAAAAATGGTGAAATAAAAATTACAAATGATGGTGCAACAATATTGAGAAATATTAAGAAAGATAGTATAGTTGTAAATATTCTAAGTGAAGTTTGTTCAGTTATAGATCAGGAAATCGGTGATGGAACAACTACTTTATGTTGTTTGGTTGGTGAACTTATGTCTGAAGCTGAAAAACTAATACATTTAAATATTCACCCTCAAACTATAATCAAAGGATATAGAATCGCAGCAAAAGAAGCAGTAAAAACAATTAATAAAAATTGTTTCGATAACAGCAAAAATTTTGAACTTTTTTGTGCTGATTTATTAGATATTGCAAGAACAACAATAAATTCGAAAGTGATAGTTACTCAAAAGGAATTATTCGCAAGAATTGCAATAAAAGCTGTTTTAAAATTAAAAGGGAGTTCGGATTTAAGTCGTATAAATATTATTAAAAAATGTGGAGGTTCTTTAAAAGATTCTTTTTTAGATCATGGTTATATTTTAAATAAAAAAATTGAATCAAATCATATTAAACAGGTTAAGAATGCCAAGATTTTAATCGTAAATACTAGTTTGGATTCGGATAAAACCAAAATTTATGGAGTAAAAATAAAGGTCAATAGTATTTCAAACTTAGCTCGCATGGAAATAGGAGAACAGAAAAAACTCTTGGATAAATGCAAAAAAATTTTAGCCCATGGGATAAATGTGATCGTAAATAGACAACTTATTTATAACCGACAAGAGAGGTTTTTTTCTGATCATGGTATTTTAACTATCGAACAAGCTGATTTTGATGGAATTGAAAAATTAGCACTCATGACTGGAGCAGAAATAGCTTCAACTTTCAATGAACCTTCTAAAATAAAACTTGGAAGATGCGATTTGGTCGAAGAAATTACAATAGGCGATGAAAAATATATTCGTTTTGGAGGTTGTCCGAATAATGGATCTTGTAGTATAATTCTTAGAGGCTCAAATGAACAAATTCTTGATGAGGCTGAAAGATCATTACACGATGCTTTGTGTATTTTGCTTCAATCGATAAGAAACCCAAAATTTATTTGGGGGGGGGGATTTACAGAAATGAAAATAGCAGCATCGATAGATAAATTGTCCAAAAAATTTGAAGGAAAATTATCTTTATCTATAAACTCTTTCGCAAATGCAATTCAACGAATTCCAGAAATTTTAATGGAAAATGCAGGTCTGGAATCGGTATTTTTGTTAAATAAATTTAAAAATTCCATAAAACTTGGAAAAAATTGTTGTTTAAACATCGATAATGGGGATATTTCCGATGCAAAAACGAGTGGGTTGATTGAGAATATAAGACTTAAAACTCAGATAATTATTTCTGCTGTTGAAGCTGTGGAAATGATCATTCGAATTGATAAAATGTTTTTAAATTGCTAATTTTTGTGTTATTTAAAAAAAGATTTCCCAAATCATCATTAAAAAACCTTGAAATCTAATTAAAAAAATTTACTTTAAATTTCTTTGTTTTTAAAACAACTGACTTAAAAGTAAACATTATTCCTTTTTGTTTAAAAAAAATTATTTCAAGATCACTTCAGATTACTAACCTTTTTTGATAAAATTTGTATTAATTTTAAAATTTTTTCCAATAGTTCATAATTATTTAATGAAACATCGAAAATTTTAGATAAAAATAAGAACATTCTTTGGTTTAAAATTTTCAACGCATTTATTTGTCTTTTTAATGTTGAAATTTCAGAAATATCGCTTCCATGTTCTAATTTTTTTTTCCTAATTATTCCACTAAAACCAGAAAATAAACTAATTGAAGGGTTTTCGTGCCTAAAGACCCAAAAGTTTGGATCTATTTTATTAAATCCGTAAATATTCAATTGTCTTATAAAAGAAGAAAAATTACAATGCTTGAAATAAAATGGTAATATTTTAATTGAAAATTCTTCGGGTTGGATAATAACTAAATTACATTTTTTTTCATCCCAAGTTATTAAATTTTTATTTGCTGGTTCATTTAGGATTGATTTAAGTTTTTTTACAAAAGGTGAAATTTTCACCATAAATTAAAAAACAAGTTAGGTTATAAATTAAGAATTCCAACTGCAGTCAAATAACAGAAAAAATCCAAAAAATAGATTTATACAGAATCTTTTTATGTTAATTATTGGAAATAACTTGGGAGAACTAAAATCATTAGATTTAAATAACAAGCATAAAAAAGTTGAGATTATTTCAGAAGATTTAATTGCAATTGATTCATCTCCAATAAATAGAATTAAATGTGATAAAAGTCAGCAAATTTTTTTTGGTTCCTCTAAAGGAACAATTGGAATGTTAAATAAAAAAACCAAAGAGATAATAAAAACTAAAAATTCTAATTTCGAAGAGATGGTAACATTTCATAATTTTAAACATGGTTCTATAATAGCATTTTACTCTGATTATATTAGAATATGGAAAAAATTTAAAGATTTATATTTCTTAGCTGAAAAAAAACTCATTTGCAAAAAAAAATTTAATTATATCCTTTTTGATAAGAAAGAAAAATTCTTCTTATCGACATCTTTTTTTGATAATGAGATATTTTTATGGAATATTTTAGAAAATAAAGTTTCTTTTGTAGGAAAAAATGAATTAAAAGAATTTATTGTTTCTTTCAATGGAATTCAAGGAGAAAAATTTGCTATCGGAACTCACACGGGATCTGTTTATATTTATTCCATTTATGGCGAAATGATTATGTCATTAAAAAAAAATTCGACTAAAAATTCTAAAAAGTGGGATTTGCAAACATCTGCAGCTTGGCAAAATGAAAACGTTCTATTTTCAGGAAAATCCAGTGGAAAAATAGAAATATTTGATTTAAGGTGCAATAAAAATATTTTGAGTATAAAAGGGCATTCTTGTGAAATTTCAAACTTAGATCTTTCAGAAAAAAAAATTTGTTCTATCCCCTTTTTTTTAGCATCTTCCGATACTAAAGGGAACTTGAAATTATGGGATACTAGAAAAATTAATGAAGTTTTTTCTAAAACAAAGTATAATTCAAAAATTACTTCATTGAGTTTTTTATAATTTTCATCATTTTTTCATAGAATAACTGTTTGAAGAATTTTTTAATTTATTTTTTTTATTAATTTAAATCGGTTAATCGTTTTTTTTACTTGAAGTTGTTCTTTTTTTAATATTTTACCAATTTTTTTTTTTATTTTAAAAAAAATTTTTTTTTTCTTAGAATTTTTTTCAAACCTTTCAAGTTTGGATAAAAAAATTAAAATCTCCGGAAAATTTGATAAAACATTTAAAGCATTAAAATTATTACCCTGGATTATTAAGATATCAAGAAAAATAATGAATTCAAAATTTTCTATTGACTTTAATAATTTAAAAAGGTGCTTTCTTTTGATTTTAAAAAAAAGTTTTTTTAGATAAGATTCTATTTGTGTAGTTTTTTTAACTTTTTTTTTTCTTAGTTGACAAAGTAGCTTTATTATTGAGATGAATTTAGAAAAGATATTTTTATTTCTTTTAATTTTTTTTCTATCTGAACTAAGGTTATTTATAGAGGAAATAAAATTGTTTTCTTTTTTGAAACTTAGAATTTGCAAGCCTGGTCTTTCAATTTTCCATATAATTACATTTTTATCAGCAGATCCAGAAGCTAAAAAATTCCCATTTTCAGAAAAGTTTAATGTCCATATCGGACCTTGATGATAACCTATAAATTGACATAATTGTGTAAAATTACTACCATTCCAAAACCTAATGTTTCCTCCTCTCGAAGCAGACAAAAAATTAATTGAACAAGGTTGAAAGGTTGTTGACGTAACTGCAGTATTTTCTGGGAATAAAATTTTTTTCTGATTTCGTCCCAAAAGGTCCCAAATTCTCAAAGAAGAATCTGCTGATCCTGTGAGTAATAATTTTTTATTATCACAAAGGCTCGCTGAGATGATAGGTAAACTATGACCTTGAAGGGAAAATTTATATTCCAACGATTGGAAAGAAAATGCCCATATTACAGATGATATCCCGCTTAAAATTATTAGATTTTTCTCTAATATTAATTTTATGTTTAAAATCTGTTCTTTTATTCGTAATTTTTTCACTGGAATGATTCTATTCAATTCAAGTTCCCAAATTTTCATAACCTTATCTGAACTTCCTGTTGCTAAATAGTAAGAATTCTCAGCACAATCTAAGGCCCAAACTGGACCTTCGTGAGCTTTAGGTCTCGAGAAAATCAGTTTTCCCGATAATATTTCATATAAATCAATGTTACCGGTAATAGAACCCGTTAAAATTGAGTTGCTATCAAAAAGTTCCATGGAAATACAAGATGAATGGGTTTTGAATTTTTTTATACATTTCTCCAGAGTAACGTTCCAGATATATACTGAATTTGAAGAACTACAAAGAGTTATCAAAAATTTATCCTTCAAAAACCATAAAGTTCTTCTGATTTCTCCTGAATGAAATTCTAATTTTCTTCGAAAAAGTCTTTTCAAAGACAACTCAAATTTATTTTTTACTTTTTTTTCAAGAAAAATTTTGAAAAAATCTAAACTATGAGTCTCAAAATCATGAACCAAAATAACCCAACTTCCTCTGTTTCTGGTACTCCATAAAGTTAACCCTGTTGTTTTATTTTTAAACTGATAAGACATTACATTAGAATATAATGAGTCTTTTTTACAAATAAAATTTTCTCCTTTGTAGTGATATTTTGGATTTATCTTTGATTGCCTTGAGAGAAAAACATTAATTGATCTTGATCCATCATTTAAAATTAAAATAGATTCTTTAAAATCAAAAAGTAGATTTGGTTTATGGGAGGTTTTTTGGTTTTGAAAATTTCCATAATATTTTAAAATGAACGGTTCAGAAAATAAAAAGGTTGTTAATTCTCCATCTCTAGCTAAAGCAAAAAATAGATTTTTATTTTTTAGAAATTTAAACTCCTGAAAACATTTCGTTCCCATATCGATAATTTTTTTACAGATTCCCGTTTTCATATCCCAGAATTTTAACAAATTGTCTATTCCGTAGGAAAAAATACCATACCATTTATCATTTTTTGGGGTACAAAAATTCAAACCTTTAATTTTTCCATTGTGAGCTAATTTATTCCTGAAAATTCCTGTATTATCTTGAGAGTTCCATAAAATAATATCTCCACTTAAACAACCTGATAGAACTTTTGTCCCATTTTTAGAGATTCGAATCGATGTTATTTTTAATGAATGACCGGTATACCAGGCAAATTTAATCGAAATTTTGACCAAATCAAGTTTCCATACCAAAATTTTTCCTGAAGACAATCCTGCTGTAACTAAAAATTCCTTTGAGTGGAGATTTCGAGATAATTTGACTTTTGTTATGATTATTGGAACTTTATCAATTTCTTCAAGAATTGCTAGGTTTGATTTAGTTTTAGGATTCCATAAAATTAAGGAATTTATTTTAGAAAAAACTAGAATATTCGGATTTTTTGTCCCAGGAAGTAACTGAGCAGGGACACAATCGGAGGCCCCCCCCAAATATTTGTTTGGTTTTAACATTCTACTTAAGATTAACTATATTTTAAAAGGTGTAATTTGATTATTTTCAAAAATATTTAAAAGTTTTTTTGCGGTTTACCAAATTAAATAAAAAGGTCGTCTAAAATTTCTAAAGCCCTATTAACCTCTAAGAGCATTTTCTTATGTGCGTATTTATGGTGGTTTAAATTATTTTTATCTTTGTCTTTCATTTCCGGATTATTTTTTGGTTTTAAATTTTCATTTAAATTAGATAGTTTTTTAGTTTGGTTTGATTTCAATGAAATGGATTTTATTATTTCTTTTCTTAAAATATTGTCAATTTCATTCCGTTTTTCTTTTCCTAAAAAAACCGATGGGTTTAATTGGGTTTCATGAAATGAATTTAGCGGGTAGAGACCTTCTTTAAAGAGGAAATTAGTTTTAGTTTTAAGTGTTTTCACATCATTTTCAATTTGATTTAGGTTCGAATTTGAAGAAGGGACGTGTTTTTCACTTTTTTTTCTAAAAAAAACTCCTACTAAGGTCTTCGAGGTAAGGAAGCTTATAAATAATCTACTTTTTGTTTCATTTATGTTAAATTTTGTCGAAAAATTTTGATTTTTCGACTTTAAAATTTTTGAACATGATATTTTTATTATATTCAGTGATTTTTCTCCAAAGATTTTTAAATTAAAAAAATTTTTTTTTAAATATTTTTTATTTAACAAAACTATTTTTATATATTGGATTTTAAACTTCGTTATCATTGAAATTATGTTAAATAATTAAAATAAATTAAATTAAATAATTTTAAATACAATCTTTAGCATTGACTAATTCAATGATTACTCCGATCTTTTTTGCAACAATCAATTATGGTAAAATAAGATACCCTATTATAAAGTTTAGAGACCTTATCTATTTGAAAGCAACGAACAAAAAAGATTTTTATATTGATGATAACGAAAAAAAATCTTCTAGTTATAATGCTGGTCAAATAACCGTTTTAGAAGGTTTGGAACCTGTCCGAAGAAGACCGGGAGTATTTATCGGATCAACAGGAATAAAGGGTCTTCACCATTTAGTTAGTGAGATAATTGATAATTCGATTGATGAATCTTTAGCAGGATTTTGTGATAAAGTTTTTCTATCAATAAACGCAAATCTTTCAGTATCTATTTGTGATTATGGACGAGGAATACCAACTGATATTCATCCAATAACTGGTAAGACGGCATTAGAGACCGTTTTGACTATTCTTCACGCTGGTGGAAAATTTGGAAACGGGGGATACAAAGTTTCGGGTGGTTTACATGGAGTCGGAATAAGTGTTGTTAATGGTTTGAGTGAGTTTTTAAATGTTAATACAAGACGATCGGAAAAAAAATATAGTATGAGATTTGTTCGTGGAAAAAGCATAGGTGAATATAATTCAATTCAAAAGAAAACAAAAAAAAGCGGAACAAGCGTAAACTTTAAACCTGATTATCAAATATTTTCTACAAATTTTTCTTTGGATCCATTCGTTCTAGGGGGAAGATTAAATGAATTAGCTTTTTTAAATCCCAAATTAGGTTTAAATTTAGATGATCGAAGATTTTGTTCGATAAAAACTTCAAAATTTTCTCATCATGGAGGATTGCCTGAATATGTCGAGATTTTATGTCAAACAACTCAAAAATTACACGAAATTATAGAGGTAGAAAAAGAATCAAAGGGAGTGAGTGTTTCCGTCGCTTTATTATGGTCAAATGTTAATTATCAAGAAAATTTAATTAGTTTTACAAATAACATTAGAACCACTGAAGGAGGTACTCATGTGGATGGATTAAAAAATGTTTTAACACGAACTATAAATTCTATGGGGAAAAAACTTGGTAAAGTAAAAGAAAACACACCGAATCTCTCTGGTGAATTTATCCGAGAAGGTCTTACTGGAATAATAAACGTTAAGGTTTCTGAACCTGAATTTGAAGGCCAAGTAAAATCAAAATTAAGTAATCAAGACGTTAAAACAATTGTCGATCAAGTTGTGGGACAAAGAATTAAACATTTTTTTGAAAACGAGAATCAAATTGCATTAGAAATGATTCTGGAAAAAGCTCTTGCTGCTCAAACGGCCTTTGAAGCAGCAAAAAAAGCGAGAGAAATTAGCAGGAAAAAATTCGGATTTGAACATTCTACTTTACCTGGTAAATTGGCTGATTGTTCCACAAGAAATCCATCTCTTGCGGAAATTTTTATTGTTGAGGGAGATTCTGCTGGCGGATCAGCAAAACAAGCAAGAAACAGGCGATATCAAGCAATTCTTCCTTTAAGGGGTAAAATAATAAACATTGAAAAAACCGACGAATCAAAAATTTATAATAACACTGAAATACAGGCTTTAATTTCAGTCCTTGGGCTGGGATCAAAAGGAGATATATTAAACATTGAACAGCTACGATACAGGAGAATTATTATTATGACCGACGCGGATGTAGATGGAGCGCATATAAGAACATTATTATTGACATTTTTTTATCGGTATCAGCGAAAATTGATTGAAGAAGGATTCGTTTATATAGCTTGTCCGCCATTATATAAAATTGAGTATAGTAATATTAAAAAAAAGAAGACTCAACGATATTGTTATTCAGAAGGTGAACTAGAGTATTTTTTGTTCGAGAATTCAGGTAAGCTTTCTGTTCAGAGATTTAAGGGATTGGGGGAAATGATGCCAGAACAACTTTGGAAGACTACCATGGATCCTGAAAAAAGAATTTTAAAGCGTGTTGAAATTTCCGACGGTTATCGAGCAAATAAGATTTTTAGTGTTTTAATGGGAGAAAAGGTATTAGCAAGAAAAAAATTTATTCAAATTCACGCAAATAAAATGAAAATGGAAAATATTGACTATTAAAAATTTTTAACTTTAATTTATTTTTTTCTTTTCATTTTCGCGAAATAAGCTTTTGAAATGCCATTTACCGATCTGGAGGCAAAGCATCTAAAACAATAAATGAAAAGTAACTTAGAAAATGAATCTTTTTGTAGATCAGTTTTAGCACTTTTACAAGTTTTACACAAAACGTATTCTTTGATGTATTTTCTTAAAATATTTTCAATTCCTTTGGACAAGTAACGCCCTTTTAAAACTAAACCTCCACAATCTTGAATTGAAGCAGAAGTACCTAATTCTCCGGTTATGTAGGAGAATAGGTGATCTTCTTTTCTATTCATTTTTTTACAGGTTTCAATAAAATTAATAAAGACTGTTTTCCTTGGCCCATCTTTTTTTATTTTAGGTGGACTAATTATAATTTTTTCGTTTATATTAGAATCGCTTTGATTTATTTTTAAAAGTTGAATAATTCTATCCAAAAGTTCTGTGTAACAAATTTTTTTTTCCCCTAAGTTTTCTTTAATTTCCAAATTTCTTAATTTACTTAGATTTCCTGACGTGGAGATGAAATATTTTTTTTGCATCTTTATTTAAAAAAAAATTTAATAGGTTTATATAAAAAAATAAAAATCAACTTTTAATCCAAATAAAGAAGAGTTACTAATTTATTTAAGGATTTTGCTTCGCTAGCTGCTTCAAGAACAACTATACTATCATGGAAAGCAAAGGAAATTAGATGTTCACATCGACTTAAAATATCAGAATTACATAATCTGCTTGCCAGGTCTAAAGGTAGTTCATCATTTTCTCTCATCTCTATAACATTTTGGACTTTTTCGAGCAAATCTCTCACATCTGAAGGTTGTTTTTCCAGACTTTGTGGTAAGACAACAGTTAATAAATCTGGCTTCTCAGCTCTTAAAGCTCCTCTTATAACTGCAGCATTTGTACCACTCCCAGCCCCCCCACTTGTAAAAACATGGTTTCCTATTAATACGTTCGCATAAGTCAACAATTCAACGATTTGTTGATGAAGATAAGAAAAATGTCTTGTTCCTAAAATTGCCACTTTTCTGGGTGCATTTTGTTGTATAGCTGACAATTCTTGTAGAATAGTATCGAACATTTTGTCCCGCTCTTCATTTTGTGAAGGAATTAACAAGGGATTTGAACCCTCCTTTTTAAGGTCATTTGAATTACTTAGTTTAGTAGGAATGAGATAAAATGTTCGTTGGTTTTGGAATTTTGAATCATCCACATTTTTTCTTGATTTATTTAATTCAACAAAACAGTTTTTTTTCCCCGTGATTCTTTGTCTTAAATTTAAACAAACTGGATATATTTTAAGCATTTTTAATAATTAACTTATGTTAAATAAAGAGTGTGTGTTTTTATTACATATCAAGCTTGAAAACATGGTTATAAGTTCTATTTCGTAATCTTTGGGAAATTTTATAACAAAAAAGTTTTTTTTTTCTTCTAAGACATGAATTTTTTTTTTTACTTGGTTGGAAATAATTAATTTTTGATATATTAAAAACATTTTTTTATCTTGATGAGAAATAAACATTGTATTGAAAATATTTTCTTTTATAATCAAGATAAAAAGTTTTTTTTTCATTTCATTTTTATTAAAGACTGAAATTAGAAAGTTAACCAATCCTTCAACCATTCTATAAGACATAAGGATAGATCCAGCAATATAAAGAATTCTATATCTTTTTCGAGACAAAAAGGCTTTTTTTAATAAAATAATTCTACTTACTTTTGAAATAAATTCTTGAATTTTTCTCTCTCTTTCAACATATTTTTTCAATTTTTTGTTTTTAATTAAACAATTTACACCCGACCAAAAGTTTTTTTTATTTAAAGGATAGTGAAGATTTTGTACCCTTCGATCAAAAATTGATCTTATTATCAAGGCCATATCGAGGCTAGAAACATCACTTTTTGTAAACGAATGGGTAAACTTTTTTTTAAATATATATATTAAACCGAAAGTTGGATTAAATTTTTTAATTTCGATTTCATAATCTTGCAATATGATTGTCTTTCTTTCTTGATCAAACATAGCCCAAGACTTTTGAAAATCTTCTGGAAAAATATTTATCTTACTCAAAAATTGTAAAATGTTCATAAAACTTTCATTTTTCCACAGTTCAAAAATTAAAACCATGACAGGCGTATTTAAAAAAGAGTTCAAAATAGTAGAATGATTTATGAAATATAAAGGTAATTCTTGAAGAGAATTTAATTTTCGACATGTTTGTATACGATTATCTTTTATTTGTTTGTTTAAGAAATGAAACAAAATTTTTGATATTTTCTTTATTTTCAAAGAACAACTTTGAATAGATAGTTTTTTTGAAAAATAAAGATGCCAAATAAATATCGAGTTTACCCAAATATTTTTTTCAAAATCAGGAATTGCTATGTGATTAATATTTAATTTTTTGAAAAAATAGGAGGGTTTTTGAATGCAAAATTTAAAAAAATCGACCGAGTCAATATTATAAATTTTTAAAATTTTAACTTTAAAATTTTGTTGGTTAGATTCAAAATTGTTAAAAAAAATTTTTAGAAATCTACTCGTTTTTATTTTCCTAAAATGTAAAATGGAAATTTCTAATAAATTAGCTTTAAATAAATTTTTTTCAATTTCAATTTCATCTTCTTGGGTGATCAAAAGAAATCTAACATCTTTTTGCTTAATGTAATAATCCATAGAAATCTTTAGTATATCGGTGATATTTCTTATGGGAAGAAGAATAATTCTTTTTGAATTAAGAATTAGAAAATCAAGTAAATTAACTATGATTAAAAGACTTACTGGGTTTATTTTCAAAAAAATCACCATTTCATTCATGAATTTACTTAAATTTTACTAAAATTATGTTTGAAAAAAAAAAATTAAATTTTAAAAAAATTAACCCAAAAAATATGAAAATTATTGTTATCTTTTCTAAAATATATTTTCGAGTATATTTAAAATTTTAAATCAAATCTAATAAATTTTTTTTTTATTCGAGCCTTGTAAAAATAGATTCTTTGGCTGAAATTCGTATTGCTTTAATAAATTTTTTTTTAGATAATTCTAATAAAATTTTCTTCGCTAACGAACAAGAAATTCGAAATCGTGCAGTTAATGAACTCGGAGTAATTAATTTATCTTTAGATATTTCTTTTAATATTCTCTCATAAAGTTTAGTATCAATAAAATATTGGTTATTAACTTTTTCTTTCACCTAGAACAATATTTACCTTTTCCAGAAAAATAAACATTTCAAATACTAAAAATAACAAATAAACTTACCTTGCCTTTAGACCACTTTTTTTTTATTTGTTGAGCCATTAAAAACTTTGGGATTAATTAGGCGTAAAAATTTGGAATATTAAATCTATTTAAAATCTTTTTTATTGACTTGATTCTTACACTTGATTTATTTGGAATAAAGATAGATTATTTAATTTATAAATCCTAGATTTTTATATTTCATCTTTTGAAATAAAGCATAATCTAGTGATATAAATGGTCTTTCAATGTTAAAATTTTTATTAAATTTACAAACGATCACATTTCCTCCTAAAAATCAATTTTTTATTTTATAATAATTTATTAAACATATTTCGATTTTAATAATAAAGAATTTTTCAATTAATTTTTATCTATTTAATTCTATTTTTTGACTTAAACCAGTTTTTTTTTATCCTTTTTATGAAAAATACAGCAATCCCATATAAAGATAAATCTATTATTTCATCTATACCTAAAATATAACTTGAAACCAATAAATCTATTAAAGAGAAAATATGAACTTTTATAAAATTTTTATACCATTGTTCAGAATATGACTCGGATGAACTTTCCCACTCATCATTAAAATTACCATTTAGTAAATAATAAGGAGAACCTTCTTTACATTCAAGGTATTTGTATCTAAAAAACTCTATTAATTTTAATAAAATTTGACTCTTAATGACAATTAAAGTAACTACAATGAATTTTACATTTTTTTTTTTCAATTGGTTTCCAAAAAAACGAAATAATATCGAAGGTTTTGTTAAAGTTTGCTCCAAAAAAAATAAGTCTTTTTCGTTTGATAATGCAATGATCTTCATTTTAGAAAAATTATAAAATTATATATGTAAATACCGTACATTTTTATATTAAAAAAATGGTAAGTTTTAAATTTTAAACAACACATTTGTAAATTTAGGGTTAAAATAGTAGGGAAGCAATAAATCATTGATGAAAAAGAAAAAAATTAGTCATAGTATAAAAAAAAATCGCCCACTTCCAAGCTGGTATAGATTTAAAAAGAATACGACTATAAAATTAAATCTTAAAAGAAGACACTGGAGGAAAACAAAATTAAAACTTTGACATGTTTTTTTTTATAAAAATCAAGCGGGTTTCGTATATAAATAATCTAAAACTCAAGAATTGGGTAGTTTCTTTCTTTTTATATAAATAAAATGAGAAAGATTAAAATTTTGTTCATCTGGAAAGCTTTTTAAAAAAACATATTTAATTTCTTTTTCTTTTATCATAGTTTTTGCTTTTTTAAAACACTTTGTTTTTGTCAAAACGATACTACGAACGAATAATTCTGAAAGATTTTCTTTTGAAATAGCGTTGCAAAAATTTTTTCCAATAAATAATGAACCTAAATATTTTCCATAATCCAAAAAAAAACTTATTCTTATTGCATAATTGAAGATTTTTGTAAAAAGGTTTGAGTCGAAATTTTTAAAAGTATAAATGTTATTTTTTAACGAAATAATTTTTATTTGGAGTGATTTTAAATCTGTTCCAATAATGGTTAAAAACGGAATTAAGAATAGATTAGAAATGGTTGATACATTTTCTTTTAAAAAAAATTTTTTGAATCCATAAGAAATCGACGTTAAATAAAAAATTAAATCATTCAAATTTTGCAATAATTCAAAATTCCAATTTTTTTGAAAAGATAATGAAACATGTGAAATAACAAAATTTGACCTAATTTTCATTTCATTTTTTCCAATAATATCTTTTTTTAGAAATACATAAATAATAAGAACCACAAAAATACCAAAAAAAGATGTTCCATTAAGAAAATTTTGTTTGCGATCTGAAATCTTATTAATTTTAATATTGGGCTCCTTTTTGTTTTTTTTTTCAAAAACAAATTTGATCCAATACAGAAAAATTTTTTCAGTATTTGTTGGTAAAAAAACATTTTGGACTTGTTCTATCTTCATTTAGAAATTTCCTAATTTTAAAGTTTTTAGTTTTATTAAACTAAAAAGTAATATATTTTTTTATTATAAAAAGAATTATTAGTGAGGGTTTTTTAGAATATAAAGGAATTTTGTGTATTATCGATGAATAAAAAATATGATAGATTTGGAAATAAAAAAAAACTTAATGGAAAAGAAAATAAATTCAAGAGGGTTAATTCAATAGAAAGGTCTTGGGAAAAAGTAAAAACAAAAGAAAATTGGATTCCAAGAAGCGTTTATTCTAAAGAGGTTTTGATAAAAAAAATTCTAAAATCAAATAATAATTCAAAAACTATTTCAGTAACTGGTCATCTTCACCATGGAAAAAGTACGTTAATTGAAGTGCTAGCATCAAGTGTACATTTAATAAATAATAAATTCTTATTTGGCACCTTTTCAAATCTTTTTTTTTTGGAACAAGAAAAAGGTTTAACACTTTATCCTAATGTTATAACTCTTAATTTACACTTTAAAAAAAAAAAATCGGCTATTTTTAACTTTATCGATTGTCCAGGTCACCCGGATTTTCAAGATCAAAATATTGCTTGTCTACAGATTTCTGACGGAATAATTCTAATGGTAGATCTACTGGAAGGTATGATGATTGGAACTGAAATTTCTTTAAAAAACGCAATTAATCGAGGTTTACCACTTGTTTTAATTTTAAATGCTTTAGACCGTTTAATAATAGAACTTAATCTTTCTCCTAAGGAAATTCATTTTAGACTTCTTACAATATTAGATGAAATAAACTATATGATTCAGAAAATCCTCAGATTAAATAATAAAAATAAAAAAAATCAATTTAAATATTTCAACCCACTTTTAAATAACGTTTGTTTTTCTAGTTTAATTCAAGGATGGACGTTTACGATTGAACAATTTTCTGAAATTTACCTATCTTCTCAACCATCTTGTTGCCTATCAATCAAAGAACTAGGGTGTATCATATGGAATGGTTTAACATTAGAGAAGGTAACTAGTAATAAAACAGTGGATTTTTCTTTTAACGAAAAATTTTTGTTTCAAGAACTTATTCTTTATCCTATTTTCAAGTTAATTTTTCTCAATTTAACAGAAAATTATTCTTACATAAGAAAATTTATGGAAGTAGAATTAGGAATATTTGGAATTAAGATGAAAGAACTATGTTTATTTCCTGAAAAAATTGTTAATCTTTGTGTTTTATTGTTTTTAGGTGGATCTCGCGAAGTAAAGTTCATGAATAACCATTCCGGAATGATCAATTGTTTGGTTTATCATTTATCATGTAGAAAAAAAAAAAATTCATCATTTATTAAAAAAAATAGAAAAACGATAAAGAATGAACTAATTGGTTATATTTCAAATTTTTTTCCTGAAAGAAAAACAAATGAGACCATGGCCCTTTGTAAAATTTTTAATGGAAAACTTAAAACTGGAGATAAAATACAAGTTTTAACAGATGAACCATTTTATTATAAAAATCAAAAATATATTTCCATTTGTAAAATAATTCATCTTAGAATTTCTATAGGAAGATATATGATTAAAATATTCATAGCCAATAAAGGCAATCTTGTTTTAATCAAAGGGTTGGGAAACAACTGCAAAAAAAATGGAATATTTATTGGATTTAATGTTTCTTTTTCGGATCTCATTTTCTTTTTTCCATCAATTAAACGAAATTTAATTAATAGTAAAGTTAGGAAAATTGTAAAAATTTCAATTAAACCAATTAAAATAAAAGATTTTGAGATTATCATCAAGATTTTTAGATTTTTATCAAAAATTTACCCAAATTTAAATTGTCAAGTGAATTCATACGGAAATATTTTAATTTCATCAACGAGTCTGTTCTATTTAGAATGTGTTTTGCGAAATTTCAAAAACTCCTTAGATGGAGAAAAATTCCAAATATCTGATCCTTATATTTTTTTAAGAGAAACTATTTCGAAAATTAAAAATTTTGATTACGATATCGGTAAAAGTCTGATTTTGAACATAAAAAGATCTAGACTTCGGTATTTTTCTAACTTTTCTATATTTGGTTTTTTAAAAATTTACGATAAAATTATTCATAATGGAGAAAAACGACTCTTTTTAACATATCCTATGACAGGGGGTTATATTAGTCAAAAATTAATTGAAAATACAGCTTTTACTAAAATAGAATCAAATAATCTTTGGTTTTTTTACTTTGACTCAATTAATTCTGAAACTACTTTTTTAAAAGGTAGTCCAGATTTAAATGTTTCGAATAAAGAAAAAAGAGAAATTTCAAATGAATTTAAAGGGTTCTTAAGAAAGGGAAAAATTTCAACCACATCTTTGAGTGGATTAGAATTAAATTTAAAACAAAGACATGATTGTGTTTTTGATTTCAACCTTAGTTTAGTGGAAAAAGAAAAAGAAAAAATCCAAAAAGATGTTTATAACTTAAATTCTCTTGTTCAGCAGCCAATTTTTCTAATAGAACTAATTTTTCCTGAAAATTATTTTTCGATTATAATGAAATATTTAAGAAAAAAAAAAGCACCCATTACATCCTTCGAAAGTTTTTTAGGGAAAAAGATAATTTCGATTAGAGCTAAGCTCGCTGGAAATATGTATATAAAATTCGAACAAGATATATCCCTGTTAACACAAGGAGAATGTTACACATTCTTTCTCTTTGATTTCTGGGAAAACATTTCCTATGATTAATTATCAGTTCAGAAAAGGTAAAAAAAATCATCCCGAAAAAAATGTTAATTTTTAAAAATATATTTTTTCAAATTAATCTATATTGATTTTTCTTTTTTTTTAAAAGCTTCGGTGAATTTTATTAAAATGGTTTTTTGATAATTTCAGTACTATAAATTCTTTCATGTTCAAAATAATTGAATTAAAAAAATTTAATGTATTTTTACAAATCCAGTGTAAATTTTTGCCATTTATTGCAATGTTAGATAAAGAAACAACGTTTAGACAAAAATTTAAATTTGAGTTTTGTAAAATTTTTTTTATCAGTTGAAATCCAGAACCAGTGATTAATTTTTTTTTTTTTAAAAAATTTTCAGAAATTAAATTAAAAATTTCATCTCTTTCAAATTTTTCAATTGATATTGAAAGACAATTATATAGTCCATTGAATTCAAATGAATCCAATTTGAAATTCGGAATTGAAACCGGATTCATCTTATTTGTTAATATGACTATAGTAGGAACAGGATATTCATTGGAAAGATCTGTTAGGGATTGAAAACATAGTGGAGTTAAATCATAAGATTCATTTATGACCATAATCCCTTTTGATACACTTGCCTTCCCTACTTGAATGTACTTCCCAAGTAATATTTCCGTATCATAATTAAGTCTTTTGAAATTTTTTATATTCATAAATCTAAAATCATTATTATCTTTAAAGTTTTCAAATTCAAAGTCATATAAGGTCATCTCTTTAGTTAAAATCTTTTTTTTAAAAACTTTCCCTTTCGGTATTGAAAAGAAATTTTTTAGGTTGATTTCCTCATCGTTATTAGAATTTACAGATTCCCCAAAATTTTGAATTAAATAAAGATGTGGGATTATCCTAATTACATTTCCTTTTTTCACTTTTTTCACTATTAATTCATTAAATATAGTTCCAGAAATCTTCAACCTCAACTTTCCTTCCAAAGTTTTTAATCCCAATATTGCATGAAAATTATAAACCTTGTCCTTTTGAGATCTTGAATTGAATACGATATCAATCACTTCACCTTCATAAAATTCTATACATTCAGAAATTCTAATTCCTATAGCTTTTTTCTGAGTTTTAAAAATTTCAACCAACTGTTCAGGTTCCCTTTTTAAATTAAAATCTATTGATAATCTGGAGAAGGGAAATTTTCTAATCGAACTATTTTTTAAATCTGAAACAAACCATTCTTTTTGAAATTCAAATTTACAGTATATTAAAATCGGTATACCCGGTAAAATTTTTTTTTCTATGCCTGATCTTAAAATATTTTTAATTAAAAATTGATCCCTCGAGGTTAAGAAAAAACTTTCAAATTCTATTTTTGATTGCATTCAAATCTTTTTTGGTTTTATTTTACTTGTTAATTTTTAAAATTACCGATTCAAAGGGTATATTGATTTTTTTAGATTTTTAAAAAATTTAAAAAGCTTTTTAAATATTATTCCAAGGAAATTAATTGATTTAAAAAATTTTAAATTTTTTCTAGAATTTTTTTTTTAAAAATGAATTTTGAAATTATTCCTCTGGATTCTTTCAAATCAATATTATTAAAAAAATTTGGACAAATATTTTACAACATTGATAATTTGATAAAATTCCAATTAACCTCGATTAAAATGGGTTTTATAAAAAACACTTTTATTTTATATTTTGAAAATTTATATTGTCTATTGAGTTCTTTAGAAAAAGACACAAAATTTTTTAGAATTTTTAATTTTTTAAAGGAATTAATTGATTTAGATTTATGTGAATCTAGATCTTGGTCTATAAATATTTATATAAAAAACAGAGAAACGAGTCTTTTTTATTTCAAAAAAAAAGAAAATCTTGAATATACAAAGAAATATATTAATTTATCCAATCGAAAAAAAAGATTTTTTTGTTTAGATTGTTTTTCATTGATTTTTAAGGATATTTTAAACTTATCTCTGAAAAATTATAAACACTGTTACAATATTTTACCCCCTAAGATACTCATGTTATATGGAAAAAAATTAAAAAAATATAAAATCTTCGAAAAATCTTTTAAAATAATAGATCAAATCAATTTTTTAAAGAATTTAAAAAAATATATAATTTTTGAGAAATTAAACATTTTTTCAGTAACAATCAAAAACCTTAAGTTTTTTTTGGTGGTCGGTTCAAAATATCTAATTCAATTAACGAATAAAAACGCAAGTAATTTAGCGATTTTTAAAATTAATATCACTTCTGATACTTCTTTTGGTTTTTTTTCCGATAAAAATTTCTTAATTAATAAAACAACCTTGATAATTAAAAGCAGTGATTATATATTTTGGAAAAAAATTTCTTCACATTCTTTTTTTTTATGTCCAGTTGAAAAAGAGCCTTTATTTTCAAAGGTTACAATTTTATCGTGTGGTCATATTTTTTCTTTTGAAACTACAAAAAAAATCACAGAAAGTTTTTCAGGAGTGATGGAAAATATAAATTTACCCAATAAATGGACACTTCCTGATTTCATAGAGTGTCCATGGTGTGAAATCATACAAGAAAAATTATATCATCTAAACCTTTGTTTAAATATTCTTATCTCCACTTTCGGTAAAAAAAAAATATTCAAAAATAATGGATTTCAAGAGAAACGAATTGTAAAAAAATTTGATGTTTCAGATAAAAACGAAAATTATTTTAATCCATTGGTTAAAAAAAATTACTTTTATTCAATGGGATATCTTCTAAAATAATAAATTGGTTATTCTAAGAAATAGTTTGATCAATATAAATGTATAGGATATTTTTTTTTACTTTTTTTCAAAATAAAAAGGACCACTTGTGGCTCCCCATACTTGTTTATCAGTTTCCGAATCTTTTCCAATATCCCAACTCGAGTACGTTTCAGGAGAAACAATTATTCGAGAATCCAAATAAGTTTTTTGACCTCCACGTACAATGACGCATTTTTTTCCGGGACGAGTTTGACCGTTGTATAAATTTTTGTTTTCATTGTATTCAAAGATTGTGTCACAGACATTGGGCAACTTTATAAGGTCATTTTTCTTAAGGTTTTTTAATAAAGATGGATCATGCGATCCATACCAAAATTGTTCGGGTTGTTTTATTTTAAAATTTTCCATTTCAATCTTGTCGTCTAATTCGTTTAAAGCAATGATCGCAGTTTTATATGGTTTATCTAATGAATAATCATAAGCAGATTCCACATAGAAACTGGGGGATCCGAGGAAATTATCTGGAAGTCGATGATAACATACGTGAATATGAGACCAAAGTGCAGGAAACTTCATAGACTGATTTTTATTGTTCCAATCCCCCCTTAGATAATCCGAAAATCTTTCTAAATTTAAACTCATGCTTAGCTTGTTTTTTACCCGAAGTGCAGGATAAGGCCTAAAAATTAGAAATTTCTTTATCACGAAAGATAATTGGATCATTTATTTTATATTGAAATTTACTTAGTTTTTAAAAAAAATATTATTCAAATTTTTAAATATATCCTTTATTGGTTTTTTTTTTTTTTTTTTTTTTTAAATATTTCTTTCCTCTCTCTCACCTTTCTTTTTTTTTTTAAAAAAAGGAAAAAAGGAAAAACAATTGATAATTGTTTAGTAGGTAAAGTAA
>Ga0315899_10002418_pt1 | contig 20705 bp, 28 predicted proteins | sample LakEriMetagenome_2_FD_203518 | JGI IMG/M metagenome (GOLD analysis project Ga0315899, IMG submission 203518) | Freshwater fungal communities from buoy surface, Lake Erie, Ohio, United States - Buoy 4 MA112 | ecosystem: Environmental > Aquatic > Freshwater > Lake | place: USA: Lake Erie, Ohio... | reverse complement strand
CATAGTAATGAGCCGTTCATTGCACAGAAAGACCCCAAGTCTGACTGTAGTTTTACGAAAAACCTTTAATCCCGCAAGGACGAACTGGGGTGGCAACCTCGGAAAGAGTTGAGTAAGAAGAGAGTAATTTAAACCTAAAGGAGTGGTAAACCTAAAAGACCGTGACTGAGGAATACTTCTCAAAAGGAAGTGGATACGAAGGGAAACAATAATCCTTCAAAAGTTTCTCAATCAAAGCTGTAATCTCAGGCTTCGTTTATTTGACCTGTCTTTCTGACGGGTTTTTTTATGCTTGTAATTTTAAAATCCTTGATATATATTTGTATTATGAAAAAATATTCTGGAGTAATTGTAAAATGTGGTGACGAGGTACTACTTTGTCGTAGGAACCACAATAATGGAAGTGGTGAATGGTCAATACCTTCCGGTAAATTGGATAAAAAAGTGTCAAATAATGGAACTGAAAAAACCATAGTATTTGAGGATTACACTAAGGGTGCTAAACGAGAGTTCTTTGAAGAAACTAATGTTAATATTGAAAATAAAGATTTAACATTTGTCTCAATCACCGAAAGAAGAACTAGAGATGGTAAACAAGTTAAAGGTTTTCTTTATATGTATTTATTGGAAACTGAAGATAGAATTTTCCCAGATTTTGAAAACGCAAAGGATGGTGATGAGCATGATAATTTTGGATACTTTGGATTGGACAACCTACCTTTAAATATTAGCCCTCAATTAGAGAATGTAATAAAATTAATTTTAAAAAAAGATTGCAAATGTCAGTTTTAGATAACTTAAAACAGGTTTTACCGGAATGGACAAAAATAACTGTCACGGAATTACCATATAAAATTAAGTATGAAATACACATACAGCCTACAATAACGGATGATGAACATTATGAGTTAACCCCAAAGTTAAAAGAGGCATGTGAGGGAAAATATTTAGAAAGATATACTGAAGAAATCGGAGAACTTTTTTATATTTATACAAAAAAGTAAATGGAAATCAGTCAAATTGAAAAAGAGTTTATAAAGATTAAAAAATGTATTAAGTCTGTTAAACATTATGGTCAAATCCAATCTTGTGAAAATCTAATTAGATTCTTTTCAATAAAACACTTTGAAGAGGACATGTCAAATATTGAAGAAGAACAATTTGGTTCTGAAGTTAAAATTTTAAAAGAACTACTTAATCAGAAGATAGATAAGTATAAATAAATTTAAATGTATACCCCTTAAAATTTAGGGGTTTTCATTTTCTATGGTATTTATTGATTATGAAAGTTATTCTTAAAAAGAGTCAATTTGGAAAATTATTAACTGAATCATTAGGGGTTAGTGAGGCGTCATTGGCATATGTGAATCTTCTATATAGTATTATTGAACCAAAGGTGATTGAAATGATTGCGGTTAGGAAAAATGATACTGATGAATTTTATGTTGAGAGTGATGAGATTCTAAAAGATTTTAAAGATAATATGAATACCTTTTACGATTTCCCGATAGAAATGATTGAGGTTGATTTGGTTTTTAAAGTCACTAAGAAAAAACCTGAAAATGGACTGATGTTCTCAACTGGAGGTGCGGCATATCCATTAACTACCGATGGTTCAGGTGCGTCCCAAATTAAAGAACCTGGTGAAGATTTACCTGTTTCAGTACTTAAAGAAGTTGACAAGGTAATACAAGCAAAATTTGACTTTGAAGTATTCATCAATCAAGAATTTGATGATAGTGAGATTGATGAATTGTTATATGATTTAAGAGATACTATAACTCATGAATTAAATCATATGTATGAGTTTTATAACAGAATATTAAACACTGGTAGTAGTGAATTTAGTTTGGCAAAATCATTTGCCGGTGGAAGAAATGTTAATACACCCAAAAAGATATTTAGAGTTTATGCTAAATTTTTGGACTACTTGTATTATTCAGAACCATGGGAAATCAATGCTAACATACAAGAAGCTTATTCTAAGTTATTAAGAATGTCGTGGGAAGAGTTCAAAAACGGAAAACAATATAAGATTGCTGAAGCTATGGAGAACTATAGTGGTGAGCAAATGTTTGATGAACTGTATAACGCCACGATGGAAAGAAGTCCTGAAGCTGTTTTATTTCACATTAAAAATTTACATAAGTTTTATTTAAAACAATATCTACAATATGTTAAAAGTGAGAGAGGTGATGATATCACAAGCGAGGAGGAATTAATGAAAGATGAAGTTTTTAAAACTAAAAACATTTTAGAGTTGTTTAAAAAGTTTGAAAAAAGAATCAATAATGCCGGAGCCAAGTTAAAAAGAAACTACGCTAGATTGAATGCGATTGAGAGAAATGACTGAGAAAGATATTAATAGAATAAATAAGTTTATTGAAGGTAAAACTTTTGTTTACGACCACCGCGTTAGTTTCAGTGAAAAACCTGTAAAGGCTCACTATCAATTCCATATTGATAAAGTGGTTCAGTTAAGAAGTATTGGAGAATGGAAAGACCATCTTTTTGTTTCGGTTAAATTGGTTAATGGTGAAGGTATGGTTAATTATTACTTATGTGCTTTTGGTAATAGACAAAAGATGAATGGAAGAGAACTTGTTAATAAACAATGGTATGAGTTTTCAGTTCAAATAGGTTATGACATTCAAGAGTTCCTTAAATTTTTTAGTATTGATATGCCTGTTGTTGTAGATAACTTTGAATTTGCTCCTTCAAAAGATTTTGTTCCATTAATTAATTTGGAATTTCCCGAATAGTTTAGTATCTTTGTGCTCGTTATGAGTAAAAAAGAACAATACCAACAAGTTTACGAGGATGATGAGGCGGTTACCGTTTGGACTTATGATTTAACAAAGTTCAAGAACGGACCAATCTCTGTTGAGATTAAGTATAAACATCCGCCCGAAAAGAAACAAACTAACCGACAAAAATACTCCAAAAATAAATAATATGAAAGTTATATTCCTTGACCACGATGGAGTTATCTGTCTGTCCACTAATTGGGGGTCACGATTTAAGAAACAAAAAAAGTATAGGAAAAAATTGAGTCAATCAGTAATGACAATGCCTCTTGATGCTCGTTTTGATAACTTTGACAAGAAAGCAATTAAGGTATTGAATGAAATCTTGGAACTGACTGGTGCAGAAATCGTTGTATCTTCTGATTGGAAAGTTTGGTGTTCAGTTGAGGAAATGGGTGACTACTATGAGAAACAAGGTATCATCAAACGACCAATTGATTTCACGACAAATGTGATTGATGGTGAAAAAGTTACCTGGCACCGAAATTGGGATTTGGAAGGAACAAGAAGTACACAAATCCAAGAATGGTTAAAAGAACATCCCGAAGTGACACATTGGGCGGCGATTGATGACTTGGATATGGGAAAGACAGGATTACATTACGGAATGGAATTTGAACACGAGTGGGGACTTGAAAACTTTGTTTTAACACCTTTAAACAATGAGGGAATAAAACAAGTAGGGGTGAAAGAAAAAGTGTTAAAATTTTTGACAGATTAAAAAAAAGGTTATATATTTGTAGAAGAAATGAAAACACAAAAAATGAATATTATGAGCAAAAAAAACAAAAAACAAAACAGTGAGTTGATTGAGAAATTGAATGAAATCCAATCACAATTAAATGACATTAAATCTGATGCAGGTGTTGAAGTTGAAGAAACTATAACATTTACACGAGAGCAACTCCAAGATTTTTTGGTGGAGTATACCAACAAAGTTAATGAATACGTATTTGACGAAACGTATAACTCAATTGACACTGATGAAGTGATATCTTTAGATGTTGATGGTCGTGAAATTAACCCATCCATCAACGAGGATACTTTGAGAGATTGTTTCATGGAAGCAACTTCTAATCTTGACACCGATATTATCATGGAATATGCTGATGAGGCAATGTCCGAAGTCGGAGTAATCTAATTTGTAAAGAAGACCCCACAACACCGTTTATCTGCGGTTGGACAAAGTGAACCTGGCAGGAAGGCTCCAAGGCTATGGGGGAGGCTACATAAAAAGTGAAATTCATATAACACCACATAATCGGTGTTAATTGGTAGGGGGAAGTTCCACCAAGTATGATTGGGAACAGTGAATTAGATACCCCAATTATGGATTGAAGGGGTGAGGGGCCTTAAATGGTTGTAACGCAATCCACAAGTTGTAGAAACACTGGACAATTCTACAATACACACTCTTATCTTCCGAGTGAGACCGCCCACGTAACTTTGGGGGTAGGGTGAAGATGTCTTGAGGGTAACCCTGTAATATGGGTGAGAGTATAGGTCTTCGGTGGATGGTTACTATGGTCCCACTCTCTTGGGACATATCCGAAGAAATACTATGATGGTAAATCTACTAACCAAAGGTCGTCTCGTGAAATACCACACGGACAGAGAAGACGACCTTTACCTTTTTAAGAAGAAGTAGCTCAGTTGGTAGAGCATAGGACCTCAAATTCCTTGTGCCACGTGGTTCGATTCCCGTCTTCTTCACTGTTAAAAACCGAAGATTTTCTTCGGTTTTTTTGTTTTAATAAGAATAATTTTGTAAATTTGTAGAAATAATAAAACTATGAAAGGTTGGTATGAAACAAAGTTATGGGTAATTAGTGTTATTGACTCTTGTACCCATCCGATGCAAGACATCGCATGTAGAAAACTTGTTAGAAATTATCTGAGTATGTATGGAAAACAATTGGGTGGGCCTGGTGCTGATTTGTATAGAGCGACAGAAGAAAGACTCAGACTAGCAATTGATGAAAACAGATATAACAGATTAATTAACCAATAAATTTAATACTATGTATACATTAAATCAAAATTCATTAGAGTTTGTTAAGATTAACAAATTAAAATTATTAACAAAGGTTGGTGTTGTTACTTTGTCAATCGCTATGACATCATCCGTAATGACATTTTTTTGGACTAAGTCTCACATAGTGGATACAATGACTGAATATGAAAAAGTATTGTTGGTTGAGGAAGTAAACAAGTTCTCTGATGAGAAACTCCAAGGAAAAATTAAAGAACTTGGATTCAAATATCCCCATATTGTTATGGCTCAAGCCATCCTTGAGACAGGTAATTTCAAGAGTCCTGTGTTTAGAGAGAACCATAATTTATTTGGAATGAAAGAGGCGACTAGCCGATTGAATTTGGCTAAAGGTACTCAAAATAATCATGCATCTTATATGAGTTGGGAGGACAGTGTATTGGATTATGCTTTGTGGTGTTCCACATATGCAAACAAAGCTCAGTCTGAGAATGAATATTTTCAAATCCTTAACAGTTTGGGATATGCTGAGGATAATACGTATGAGTTAAAACTTAAAGAAATCATTGAAAAATATGATTTGAAGAATAAGTTCAGTTGATGTATTTATAGAATATGAAATACGTCATTACGGAATCTCAACATAGACAAGTCATAAAAGAAATGAACGAGGAAACCCTTAAAAAGGTTTCAACCATTTGGTTTAAGAAACAAATTGAGAGAGGTGAGGACCCACATATTGATAAGTCCTTATTTATGTTTTTAAAAATTAAAAAATACTCAACCGCTCATGAAAGATTACTTATGTCATTAAGGGAGTTTTTGGGTGATGGGGCACATGAGGCGGCTGACAATAGGACTAGTAAAGTATTTGACACATCTGACTATCCTGAAATATCAGGTGGATATGATTTTAAATTCAAAGTTAATATTGTTGATAGAGACATGAATCAATTATTATTGGGGGTTGATGTTTTACCTGGTGGCGAGGTGGATTTAATTATGGTAGATGGTGGAGTTCGTGATTTATCGGATGCAATGTGGGATGATGAGATAGGAATGGAAGTTCATAGTGAGGCTGATGATGTAATTTATAAAATCATAGAACAGGAAATTACTGATTATACTGGATTTACCTACGTCGTAGAAGATATCAATTATATTTAACAAATCTTTTAACTCTTTCTTTGTAACCTTTTCTATTTATATGTAGTATGTTTGTATGCTAACAAAAATCAAATGAATAACTCTTTACTTTATCTCACTCAAAATTTCACACAAGAAGATGTGGATACTGCGGTGAAGTTTATTGAGGAGTTAGATGAAAAATCATCGTTAATTAGAAAGATATCTTTTCTAACAGTTGAAATAATTCAAAACATTATCCATCACTCTGATAAAACTCCTAAAGGTGAAACTTTCGCCTATTACGAATTAACAAAAGATGGTGAAAACTACGTAATTAAAACCGGAAATCTAATTACCAAAGAAAACGCTGAAGCATTAGAAAAAAGAATGAACTGCGTTTTAAGTTCAACTGAAGAAGAAATTAAAGAAAAAATATTAAATAGGTTACAAAATTCTGAATTTAGTGAAAAGGGAGGGGCTGGTATAGGACTATTATCAATTAAAAAAAGAGTTAACGAAGGAATGTCATATGAGATAGAAGTGTTTGACGGGGAATATAATTTCATCCATTTTGAAATAAAAATTTAAAAAAACTTGACATGACTGAAAAATAGTTGTACTTTTGTCAAACAATTACATATTTAATTAGAAACAATGAAACAGAACTCAAAACATACCGTAAGTAATCTCCCGACAAATGTTGACCAATCATGGTTTACAATTGGCGGACAGGATTGCCGTAAGTTCAGGGTTCTTAATAAGATGTAAGCGTATCATCAAATATATAGAAAGAGACCCTGGACTACAAAAAGTTCAGGGTTTTTTTTTGGTGTTACAAATAGTGTTCTTTGACATATTGGGAAAAATGGTGATGTAGCTCAGAGGTGGAGCATCTGATTGTTAATCAGAGGGTCGGGATTTCGAAATTCCCCATCACCGCAATTTTAATGACTTCGTAGCTCAGCTGGTTTAGAGCATCGCACTTTTAATGCGAGGGTCGTGGGTTCGAGTCCCACCGGGGTCACTTTTTATACACGTCTGTAGCTCAGAGGAAGAGCACTTCTCTCCAAAAGAAGGTGTCGGTGGTTCGACCCCATCCAGGCGTGCAACAAGCCTCTATAGTTAAAAGGTATAACGATTGATTTGTAATCAATTGTTCTTGGTTCGATTCCGAGTAGAGGCTCTAACATTCTCACGTAGCTCAGTTGGCTTAGAGCATTTGTCTGATACACAAAAGGTCGTTGGTTCGATTCCAACCGTGAGAACTTAATTCGGGATGTAGCTCAGTTGGCTTAGAGTACTTGGTTTGGGACCAAGGGGTCGCTGGTTCGAGTCCAGTTATCCCGACTATAATGGGGGCACATGTACCAAGGCTGGCGAGATACACTTGCAATGTTTCTGAGGTCGTTTCGATTACGACTGTCTCCACTAAACCCGCTCCAGTAACTCAGTGGTGAGAGTGTCACTCTTATAAGGTGAAAGTCGTCAGTTCAATTCTGACCTGGAGTACAAGTAAAAAAACTAAAACTATGAAAAAAATGAATGATTTCTATTAGTTAAACCTAATAGATTATGTCAAAACACAGAAACAGAGCAAAACTCAAAAAATCAGAATGTGGTAGAGATTACCACTTAATTTCCCTCAACGAATGGCACCCATTGTATTGGGATGAGGGATATAGTTTCTATCCTTATTGGAGAAGAGGTTATAAAAATCCGAATAAAACAATTCCGTGGCAAAAGGTACGAGAGTACAAGACATGGAAGTATAACAGAAAAACTCAGTGGAAGTAATTCTGTGAAAAATGGGTGGAGAATATTTTCCACTAAAACAAATGAAACTTTTGGAAATGACTAAAATTTTCCACTAACAGAGGTAAATTAGAGAATATTTTCCATTATAGCTCCTTAGCTCAGTGGTTTAGAGCGATTGTTTTACAAGCAATAAGTCGTGTGTTCGATTCACACAGGGGCTACTTTAACCCGGTATAACTCAGTGGTAGAGTACTTGATTCATATCCAAGTTGTCAAAAGTTCAATTCTTTTTACCGGGACAACGAAAAAGTTTGTATATTTGCAAACGAAATAACAACGGGGTGATAGCGCAGGTGGTCAGTTCGCGTCGGTCTGAAAAACCGAAGATGTGTGGTTCAACTCCCACTCACCCCACGAGGTCCTGAATTAACAGGACAACCCCCACCTCCGATATGGCAGTCGGTCCGTTAAGCCGATGAAGATGGGGTTTTTTAAGCGGGTGTCGTATAACGGCTCATTATGACTGGCTTCCAACCAGTAGACGGGGTTTCGACTACCCCCACCCGCTCAATTTTTTTTGGGACATTAGTAGAGTTGGTTACAATGCCACCCTGTCACGGTGGAGGTCACGGGTTCGAATCCCGTATGTCCCGCTAAAGAGGAATAACTTAGTGTAGGAGCCTCAGGGGACTGCAGCCCCACTACACTCCATTTTGTCCCTTCGTCTAAGGGCAGGACATCTGATTTTGATTCAGATAATGGTGGTTCGAATCCATCAGGGACAACTATTTTGTAATTTCAAAAATTATTACTATATTTGCATTATGAACACAAGTGAATTAAAATTAAATTACTCCACTGGTAATATTTCAAAAATAAAGAATTTGGACAATAAAACTATAGAATATTTATTGTTTCAGCTTCTTGGGGAAATGTCCGAAGATAAAAACTCATCAACCTTTAGGGAGGGGGTGACACTTGGTGCTGTAGGTAAAGAACAAAGTGTTACAAAACTAGGGTATGATTCTGATAAAGAACCCATTGAAGTTAAACCAAAAAATTTATCTTCAGACTCCACTAAAAAGTTTGATGGGTCGGGTAATTTTAGTGACTTCACTTGGGCAAGACATCAAAAATACAAAAACGATAATGTAAAAATGCTTGTCTCAGGATTTTTAGACGGTAAAATAATTTTCGTTTTAAGTTTCAACTACAATGAAAGTGATTTTACTAAAGAGATTGAAAGACAGTTAACTAAACATTTACCTAATGGGGATGAAAAATCAAGATATGTTAGAAGTGCTAAATTTAGTTACAAACATTTCATTAATTCAGAATCATTCAAAGTTGAGTACTTGCGTCCTGAAATTACAAATTACGAACATAAGTTCACTAAACCGTTTTATTCTGCTATAATTAAAAATGAATCTAATTAATCAAATCGTTGTTGGTGATGTCCTTGAAACTTTAAAAACAATTTCTGAAAATAGTTTTGATATGGGAGTGACTTCACCTCCATATAATAAACAAAAAAATAGAAAGGGTGGTCTTGTTAAAGATATTAAGTATTCTGACATTACTGACAATGTTAATGAATCTGAATATCAAATAGAGCAGATTGAAATTTTAAATGAATTGTATCGTACAATTAAACCCGGTGGTTCATTTTTCTATAATCATAAAATCAGATGGAGTGAAGGTGAGATGTTTCATCCAATACAATGGTTACTTAAAACTGATTGGATAGTTAAACAAGAAATAGTTTGGGATAGAAATATTGCGGCAAATATCAGAGGATGGAGATTTTGGCAAACCGAAGAACGAATCTATTGGTTATATAAACCAAGGAATAAAAAAGATAATGGTGATGAATTAATGTCAAAACATGCATTGATGACATCAGTTTGGAGGTTAAGACCTGAAATGGATAAAAGTGTTGTATTCAATCACCCAGCACCGTTTCCAATAGAGATACCAACGAGATGTGTTTATTCAATATTGGATGAATTAAAAGATTGTTTAATTATTGACCCTTATATGGGAAGTGGAACAAGTGCAGTCGCTTCTAAACTTTTAGGTCATAACTACTTTGGTATTGATATCTCTGAAGAGTATGTTGGTAACGCGAACTTTAGATTGGAGAATATTACTGAAAAAGAAATCCAAAGATTTAATGATGAAATATCATTACATAAGGTAAACAAAACATACAAACAAAGAAAATCTGAAAAAAATAAAATTTAAATAAACTTGCTTTATCTTTGTCCTATGAAAAAAGAATTTGTTACATACGAAATCGCTTTGGAACTCAAACAACTTGGATTTGATGAGTTTTGTGTTACTAGTTATGGGAAATTTAGTCATTTAATAGTAACACCATTTAGAGGGTGTCATAACTCAGATGGAAGTGTGACCGTACCAACATTCTCACAAGTATTTAGATGGTTTGAAGAAAATTATTCATATTTTGTGGATATTAAAACTGACACCACACCAAATGAGATTTTGGGATTTGACTACACGATTAAGAGTTGGAAGTTCCCACCAATGGTTTTTGATTTCTTCAAAGATAAGAGAGAAGGGAACATTGCGGTTATCAATAAGATGATTGAGATGGTGAAGAAAGAAAAACAAAAGGAGATTCTTATTAACTTAATGAATATTGATGATGGGGAAACTAAAACTCATCTTTCAGTTGGGGAGAAGATGATTAAGATGGTGAGGGATGCAAAACAAAAGAGTATTGATAAAAAAAATAAATAATATGACACCGAAACAACAAGATGCAATTGATAGTATAATGGACTACTTCAAGTTTGAACAAGTCCAAAAAGTAATGGAACTATTGAATTGGGAGTGGGCTGCGACTGAAGAAGGTATTCCAACCCTTCCTGAATTAAGACAAGAAGCAAGACGACTATTAAAAATGGCGTTTGAAGAAAAAACAAATGTATCAACAGGTGGGTTCCATGTTAAGTATGAATCTGATGATGATGGTGAATATATCCAATTATTGTTTGCGGTTGATGAATGGGATGAAGAGGTAGAAAAATAAAAAAAGATTTGGCAGAATTAAAAAGTTGCCATATATTTGTAGAACAAAACAAAACAACTATGACAATTACCAAAACCGACAGAAGTGAAATGTTACAAAATGTTATTGAAGAGTTCAAATCATTTGGATTTGTTAATAGTCCTAAAGAACCTGAAAACAATAATTTCTTGTATGCGGCATCTAAAGTTTATAAAAAAGAAGATACCGGAATTTTAATTCATATAAGTTCAATCACAGATAAAAATGTTTATTTGGAGGTTTATGATATGGTAAATAATGGGATGAGTTTTGGGGAAAAACACCATAAGTTTGCCGGTACAGCTAACGGAACTACTATAAAATGGGATTATACAAAAAGAAGTTTTGGAAGATTTTTTATGACAACTTATATTAATAGAGTTCATGAATTACTTTATAAAAAATAAAAAAAGATTTGGCAGAATGAAAAAGTTGACATATATTTGTTGAAGTTCTTTGAAAGATTAAAAATATTTGATAGTGGTTCTCCCCATTCAACGGATGTCGACAATCCAGAATGGAATCGGAAAACAGCACCCACTGCCGAGGCCTCGTAAAACTACGATTAAGCAGTTAAGAATGGAGCGAGATGGGTACTCCATCACTATCAACAATATTGTGTTGTCCCTTGAGAAAGGAATATAAAGATGAGTGACATTACTTGAATTATGGAAAACATAATCGTACACTACAACACAGAGGAACTCAACCTCAAATGTGTTGACCCTTGAGAAAGGTTAAAGAATGTGAAGAGTAGTCACTAGAGCTTGGATAATCCCAGTCAGTGTTAGACATCACGAAACACAAACTACTACAACACAGAGGTTCTCAACCTCAAACATAGTCAGGTGGCGTAATGAGGCATGGTTGCCGAGTCCTTTATGGTTGCTTTAAGGTTCGAATCCTCCCTGACTACAATGAGTAAGAGATACTCAACAGTCTTTGGTCCAAGACTCATTTAACAATGGACTCGGTTTAGACTGGGAAATGCCGATAGTACCCAGCCGTGGAGTAACGGTCCTGACACACCGCCACGTAGTCTGACTTTTTTTAACGGGGATGCCCAGCAGGTTTTTAGAAATAGGAAAAAACCGATATGACTACTCACCATAATCTCAGGGTGGGGAACTTTGGAAGGCTAAAGCGTAATTGGTATCGCCCCGGTCTTGAAAACCGGTATCGGGAAACTGATGTGTTGGTTCGAGTCCAACGTCTTCCGCTTATTTACCTCTTTGCTGTAACTGGTAACCAGGGTGGTCTTAGAAACCATTGTCTTTAAATGACGTGTAGGTTCGAGTCCTACAAGGGGTACAAAACACATAAACTCAAGTACCCATACCGCTGACGGTGGGCTAAGTAAGATACAATTTCGTGCTGCGGGAAGTAGAATGCTTGAGAGTGTGTTTATTACACGGTGTCTATGGTGTAGTGGCGAGCACGACAGGTTGTGGTTCTGTTAGCACCAGTTCGAATCTGGTTAGACACACTAATATAGAGGGTAAAGGAGGGAAATGGTGTCCCCGACTGTTTGCTAAACAGTAACCCATTAAGTTGGGCGTGGTTCGAGTCCACTGTCCTCTACTTTGCCCCCATAGTTTAATGGAAAAACACTAAAATACGGATTTAGAGACGTGGGAGTTCGAGTCTCTCTGGGGGTACAACTATTTACATTTTATTTAGGTCTCTGTTGATATTTATCTGCATGAGAACAATCTTATTCCTCCTATTATTAATTCCCAATATCTTACTTTCACAATGTGCGGGAATACAGTCTGTAACACTATCACCATTACCAACAAATGGAACCTATCAACCGGGTACAGTTGTAACAATGTGTTACACAATGAACGGTTGGAATGGAACTAATTTTGGTTCCAATTGGGTTGAAGGATTTGGAATAACTCTTGGACCGGGATGGGTATCATATTCACCAATTTCAGGACCTGATGATTGTAGTGGAGCATCACTTCCACAACAATGGTTATGGGCTGAAAGTGTGACTAATAATGGTGGGACATTAACAGTTGGACCTGGTTATTTCTATGAAGGACCGACAGGACCGATTGACGGAAATCCTGGTAATGATTGGGGAGATTTTGGAACCAACTGTCAATGGACTTTTTGTATTCAGTTGGAAGTTAGCAGTCAATGTGACCCTTTATCTTTATTAATAGAAGTCACACCATATGCTGACGGAACGATGGGTAGTTGGGGGAGTGAATCTTGTTTTGACGGACCATATCAAGTATTTAACGGAACAATTGCTGGAGGTAATGTTAATACATCACCAATTACCGCATTACAAGATACAGTATGTGTTGGTTTAATTCAAACATATGAAGTTGATTATACCAATGGGTCAACATATGATTGGGATGGAACTGGTGGATATTTTGGTATTGTTGAAGATGGAACAAATGTTGCGGAATATTATTGGGGTGATTGGCCTGGAACATATGAGGTTATAGTTCAGGAAACAACAATTGATGGATGTGTTGGAGAACCTGTAAGTAAGTTCATTACGGTTGTTGATACATTAATCACATTCAACCAACCAAGAACTGGATTATGTCTTGGAGATACAACAAAACTTGTTGCATTACCGTCAGGTGGATTTTGGAGTGGTGAGAATTTAAACGATGATATCTTTACAGGTTATAATCCTGGTACTTATTATCCTACCTACTTTGTTAATATCTATGGTTGTCCTGTGGTGGATTCGCTTGAAGTATTCGTAAGGGAACCATTTTCGGCTCCTGTAATTTACACAGAACTTTTGGATGTTGATTTATGTATTCATTCAAACGAACAATTCTTTTATACACCTGATGACTTTGGTGTTGAATATACTTGGCATGTTGATGGTAAATTACAAGATGATACTGACTTTGAATTATACCAAATGTGGGAAGATAGTACAACCGACCATGTTATTACAGTTTATGGAACGGATACAATCGGATGTGTTAGTGAAACAAGTTATTTAAGAATTGATGTTGAAGCTTGTCACAGATTATTCATCCCACTATCATTCACTCCAAATGGTGATGGATATAACGATGCATTTAAGATTGTTGGTGAGTCAGTATATGAACCACATATGCAAATCTTTGATAGAAACGGAATGGTTATCTATGAAATCAAATCATTAACTCAAACTTGGAATGGAAATGATGGTACAGGATATTATTGTCAATCAGGTGTTTACAATTGGGTGATGACTTATAAGGATGATAAAGGTTTCGGACATACCGAAAAAGGACATGTGGTTTTAATTAGGTGATGAAATAAAAACCAGTATACCAACCCATCCAATCAAAATTAACAAAGTTTTTATTGGTTGATAATTCACTAATGCAGGGCCAAACTTCGTTTTCAAGGATATCCCTATTATCATATCTGAAATAATCTATCCAATCATCGTAATCATCATGGGAACTATCTATTTCTTCTCCGTTTAAATGTAATTCGGAAAGTATAAAATCAAAATTAATATGTATATCACCAGCGCTTTCAGAAATTTCAAACTGACCATCAAATTCTCCAATCAATCTTACGGGGTCTACTGATATGTCAATCGTAAGATTTTGTAATTTATTTGTGATATTTCTTAATACTCTATTTGGAATGTATAATGATTCTTCGGATTCAATATAATATAGACGAGCTGTGTTATAACTCTTATCTATCGGAATGATACTTCTAAAAGAGGTTAATAGTTCTTCAATAAAGTATTCAATAGATTCTACTGTGTATGGTGAATCTTGGGGATTATTAATAAAGTATATTGGAACGTTTTCAAAATCTCTAAGATTTGAATCATATCTAAGATTTGAATTCAAATTTTTCCCCTTGTAATCTCCCTTCCAAATTAATTGTAAACCATTTTTACAATCTATAGTTTGATGTAGTTTTGTGAATTGTTTGAAAAAAAAATCAATGTTTACCGACATATCAAATAAATATAATAAAAAATAATTAATTAAAAAATTGATTTGTTGTGATAAGTATTATTATCTTTGTATTCTAATCAAGGTCGGATGTCCGAGCGGTTAGGAGGTGGTCTGCAAAACCATTAAGGCTGGTTCAACTCCAGCTCCGACCTCAATCTTTTTTTGTTTAATCCAAAATAATTATTATCTTTGTGGTATGAAAACAATTATTATCTTACTTACTTTAATATTATCACTACCACTAAATGGTCAAGTAATTGATGTCAATAATTTTGATGAAAAGTTATTTGAGAAAGTATTATTTGAGAAGATGATTACTTACCGTAAATCTATTGGTTCAGATTCTATTGTTTGGTCAGAAGTTTTGTATTCAAACATTGCTAAACCAAACACAATCAAAATGGTTAATGATAATAAACTATACCATCCTGACGAGGGGGATATTTGGAAAACTCCAAACATGAGAGTTGAACTTGGTAATGAGTTATCAAAAAAACAAAACTTTGATATTCTACAAAGTTTAAGTGGGCCAATGTTTATGTCATTTGAGATTGCTGCAAGAATCTCATCACATTTAGTTACTACATACCAAGAGTTGGCGGACAGAGCTATTAATGGATGGAGTAAATCACCTGGACACAAAGATATCCAATCTATGGATATGTCAAAAGACGGAGCGTTTGGAATGGCGGGGTGTTCAGTTAAATTGTCTGATGATAAATTAAATTACTTCATTGAGTTTGATTTCTCAATTCCATATTGTATCTATAAAAAAAGGGATTAACTCCCTTTTTTTATTTTTTAACCATGTCTGTGTATTCAGGTAGTGTAACCACAAATCTTCTATTAGGTAAAGTTTCATTTTTACTTGAATCTGGCCACTTCTTTCCTTTAGCAAACTCTTCGGTTTCACCCATACCTTTCCCTACGAAAATTTTTAAATCAGGTAGTCCATTGTTTAATCTTCCTGCAATCTCATCAGCCCTTTTTTGAGATAGACAAAGATTATATTCTGACCTTAACTTGTTACCTCCACAACCGGTAACTGCATTTCCACCTTCACCTTCAGTATATTTAATAGTTTGATTAGGGTTTTCATCAATAGAGGCATATGCATAAACTGTGACATTACCCTGGCTCTTAATGAACTTAATATATTTGTTATATAACTCAGGTTTCTTTATTTTTAAATCATTTATTTGTTCAATAAATTTTTTAATTGCAATAATAGCGGTTTCTTTTGGTGTAGTACTATTGAATTCAAATGGGTCTGAAACATCAATTTTAATACTTCTTGGTATGAATTCTTCTGTAGTCCCTGTATTTGGTTTAAAAGTTACTTCCCCAAGATTATTGTCCGGCCACCAAGGGCTTAAGTATATACCGTAAAAATCATTAAGGTCTTTAAATTTAGTATCTGTGTATGTACCTTTCTCATCCCATAATATTCTTTTGATTGATTCCCATTCATTTTTATTTTTTGGTACGTAATACTGTCTAAGATTTATTGTAGGTGAATCTGAAGCTTTTCTATATGAAGTTCGTCCTCCTTGAAACAAATCAACTCTTTGAATATAAACTCTAATAGTACATAATGAAGGTCCCCCAACAATATTACTACTACTAGCATTTGAATTAGGATAATTTATCATTACGGTTTGAAAGTTACCATTAACATTAACTGGACGGTCATCTTGTGAAAGTGCTCCAAAACCTCCTAATCCTTTGATTAGTGAAATATTACTTAAAAAGGACTCATTTGTTATGGAACCAGATAATAAATCAACTGTGAATTCTTCGTGATTTCCATTTATGTCTTTTTTTGATTTACCATCAGTTATATCAAACAATTTATTTCCTGACATCTCAACAGTAAATTTGCCGAGGGGTTTAAAATATGGACTTTCATAATACTTAGATGTCTGAGTAGTATTACCTGTTGTTATATCTTGTTCTTTTAAAATGCCTTTTGACTGATATAGTTTGTAGATACGTTGTCTTTCGTTTTCTGTTATAATAAATCTTTTCATTAATTAAAAATATAATAATAAATATAGGGTTTTTTGTATATTTGTGAAATGAATATCTTCTTTTTGGATTGGGACACAGAAAAATGTGCAAAATACCATTGTGATAAACACGTGGTTAAGATGATACTTGAGACTGCTCAACTATTATGTGGTGCCCACCATGTAACCCACCAAGTACCGACCAAGTACCCACCAAGTACCGACCAAGTACCGTACAAGTTATCGCACAAAAATCATCCTTGTGCTATTTGGACTCGTGAGAGTTTAAGTAATTATCTTTACCTATGTGAATTGGGTCTTGAGTTATGTAAGGAATATACGTACCGATATGGTAAAAGACATAAATCCCAAGATGTTATTGAGTGGTGTATCACAAATAAGTTAAACATTGTAGATAAAGGTTTCACTGAACCACCCAAAGCAATGCCTGATGAATACAAAGTAGTTGACGTGGTTGAGTCGTATAGAAATTATTACCGTGGAGCCAAGTCAGGGTTTGCGGTATGGAAAAATAGAGAAACACCAAAATGGTTTAAAAACGAAGAATATGTCGTGTTGTAAAGAATGTCCTTGGAAGGTGGAGAATAACCACAATAAAAAATTAAGAGATTTTGTTGAGCGTTCAGGTAGAAAACATACCTGTCATATGGTCAATCCAAAACTTTGGGAAATAGATAATGAAAAAGAAATTTGTAAAAATTTTGGTGAGTGATGATTATCTAACTATATTTGTAGAAATAAATGAACACTATGAAAAACCTAATCCTACTTTTGACAGTTCTATTCTTAACCTCATGTGCGGTAACTAAGAATCCTGTTGACTATAACTCAAACACTGAAGTGGTGATTCCTGCGTCAGACATTGACAGCACAAATTTATTCAACGATGTTAATATCAATGTTAAATTTAATGTGGTTGAGAAATTACCTGTTGATACTGTTAAGAGAAATACTTTTCTTGTACGTGATTTAAAATTAGATTTGGTGTACAAAGAATCTCTACCTGTTGGTTCTGATTTTTGGATTTACCATAAAAAAGGTAGTGTTGAAATATTAGATACTTTAGAGTTTTACAAAAATTAATCTTAACCCTTAATATTTGATAATTCAGTATTAACTTTATTATATCCTGATGGTGACTGTGAAATAGAACTATTTAATAATTTTCCTTCTTCATTAATTTTGTAAAACAAATTAAAATATTTGTAGAAAAGGTCTATTCTGGCTCTTAAATCTCCACCCATATCACTTCTCATAATACCTCTTGGATATGAATTTGGGTCTTTTGGGTCTCTTCTAAGTAACTCTTTATATGCTTCAGATTGGAATGATAAATCAAAGTACATACTTAGTTTACTTTTTCTAAAGTCATCAAAAGATTTAAATAATTTTGTTATTGGTTCTCTTTGGGTTGTTGAGAGAGATTCCCATTTCTTATTACCAAAACTTTTCATAGACTCTTGTATTTTTGAATATGTCTCTTCAAATTTTGCGACAACCTCATTAATGTTTTTGAGTAATGCTCCTGCACGTTCTAAGGATAATCCTTTGGAGTCTAAATTACTTATGTCACCACTTAATCCTGAATTATTCATTAAATTAGTCTTAAAAGTAATTAACTCTTGTCTTGCTTTTCTAATTGCCCCACCACTAGGGCCAATACCATTATTAATTGTTGCTATTGGTTTACCGCATTTATCTAACGTACATAATAACCCTTGGTTTTTACCGGTAGGTTTAAATGAGACCAATGGAGTATCACTTGAACCATATACTGATATTGTCACAATATCGTCATGCGCATCATCTGTAGTACACACAAACCATACATTCATAAAAGGTGTATTATTTGTGGGACCGATTGATTGTGCTAATATTGCTTCTTTTTGAGACTCAGTAATTGCAAAGTCATCCCATCTTGCGGCTCCTTTAAATTGTTTATCTAATTGTTCTTTACTTTTTCCTTTTTCATTTACACCATACTTTGCGGCCGCTCCAGGTAAAAGACCATAACCCGGATTCAATAACTCTGCTGGAAAAATTGGGTTACTACCAACATTAGGGATACCCCTATCATTTGTACCGGTATTTAAATTAGCAGTCATCCCTTCAGTCATATTATTCAATCTAGTTTCATTTACAAATACAAAAAATTCGGCATTTTGACAACTATGGTTAGAAACTTCAAACCTTATTCTAATTGATGAGGGACACTCTTCTAATTTTGTTGTTAACGTAGGAGTAATACTTGGAGTTACTATTGGTGTAGTTGTTTTAGGTTCCTCAACTATAGTAATTGACATATCCAAATATTGTTCTTGTTGATATGCGTTAAAATAATCTTTATAAGTAGTAGTTTTACCTGCTTTATATCTATCCTTACAAACACTTCTTTGTTGAGCGTCTGTTGAACCGGCAGGACAGAACGGAGTTCCAACCCAAGGGGTGCCACCAATAATTGGGTCCGCAATTGTATATTGAGGTAAACTTGGTAATAATCCTGATTTTACTAATTCACCTAATTTTGTGTTTAAGTAATCACGTATTGTAATTCCTCTTTGTGTTGCTAATGCCTTCGGGTTCAATGGGGTTCCGGCTTTTCCAGTTATGGCACCCTCATTATCTGTATTTGGTATTTGACTTTCACCTGAACTTATTGCAACATTAACGACAAACCTTTCGCCTGGTCTATCCGATAGGTATTTTTTTATGTTTTCAATTATTGGATTTAGAAACGGAGCCGCGTATTTTTCTCCATAATATCCCGGCTCAAATGTGACTCTCTGACTCTGAGTATATGGCTCAACTGCTTCAGTTAATAAACCGTATAATTTCTTAATATGTCTTCTTTCTTCTTCTGAAATTAAAAATTTTCCACCCATATTTTTATAAATATAAAGTTTTTATTAAATTTGTAATTGTATTTATGGGAAAAATTTGTTCATTTAAAAAATAATACTATCTTTGTTTAAATAAATGCTCAGGTGGCGGAAGCGAGACCATACCGGTACGGTCCGATGGATAGACGCTAGGGTAATCTACCCAAGTCAGAAATGACATGAAGGTTCAAGTCCTTCTCTGAGTACAAACCCAACCAAGGGCAATGCGGGTTCATACCTGCGGAGCAAGGTGACGACCAGGAAAGACTGGTAACATAGTCAGGTGGCGGAATGGTCGTTAAATGCATGGTATGTTCTTTTCGGACTACCCTCTGTGTTACAGGTTCGAATCCTGTCCTGACTACTAAAAATTAAAATTATGAAAAAAGTGTTTATAAACATGCATAAAGGAATGGAAAAAGTACTTTATCCGTTTGACCCAATTGGGTTTTATGTTCTAATACCTTTTATACTAACCTTATTGTATTTTTTTACATAATCATATAGTCAGGTGACAATTGGTGTCAAAGTATAAAACAAAGGGCAGAACGCAAAGTCACTGAACACAGAGGAGAGGTTGAGGAACTCCCATTACTTACAGGTTCGAATCCTGTCCTGACTACAAAAATAAATTAAAATTGATATTATGATAGGACTTATTGTTTTTACATTGATTGTGATTTGGGTGGTTATGACGGAGGGAAATATTTTTCTCCGTGATAGTGATGATAGCGACCCAACTAATCAAAGCATTGATTAAAGATTAAAATATAAAAATAGTCAGGTGGCGGAATTGGTAGACGCTACAAGTAAGTCCAACGATGACCAAAGGCATGATGACCTGAGGAGTTACTGGTTGGTGATACAGGTTCGAATCCTGTCCTGGCTTCAAAAAAATTTGTGGGGTAAAGTATTTTGTCTTATCTTTGTGGTATGAATAACGAAATAAAGTACATACCAACAAAAGATGCGATTATTGGATACAGTGATTCTAAAATCGCTCAAAGTGAAAGTAATGATTGTGTCGTTAGAGCTATTGCATCTTCGTTTGAAATGCATTACGACGAAGCTCACAAGTTTGTTGCAA
>Ga0315899_10002416_pt1 | contig 20729 bp, 20 predicted proteins | sample LakEriMetagenome_2_FD_203518 | JGI IMG/M metagenome (GOLD analysis project Ga0315899, IMG submission 203518) | Freshwater fungal communities from buoy surface, Lake Erie, Ohio, United States - Buoy 4 MA112 | ecosystem: Environmental > Aquatic > Freshwater > Lake | place: USA: Lake Erie, Ohio... | reverse complement strand
TTTTAAGCAAAGTGGCTCACCTTTAAAGTTACGAATAATGGGAGAAGAAGATGCCAGCTGTTGTTTTACTTGGTGCGCAGTGGGGCGATGAGGGCAAGGGAAAAGCAACCGATTTATTAGGTGATCGAGTTGATTATGTAGTCCGCTATCAAGGCGGCAATAACGCAGGACACACAGTTGTTATCGGAGATCAAAAGTACGCACTCCACTTACTTCCTTCTGGAATTTTATCTCCAAATGTAGTTCCAGTTATTGGTAATGGCGTTGTGATTGATCCAGCCGTTTTACTTGAAGAAATCAAAGGATTAAACGAGCGAGGTATTAACACCTCAAAACTTAAGATTTCAACTAACGCACATTTAATCACGCCCTACCATCGAACAATAGACAAGGTTTCAGAGCGATTTTTAGGAAAATCAAAGATTGGCACAACTGGTCGGGGAATAGGTCCTGCCTATGCTGACAAGATAAATCGAATTGGAATTAGAGTTCAAGATTTATTTGATCAGTCTATTTTGAAGCAAAAAATTGAAGCGGCCCTTCATGATAAAAATCAGATTTTAGTCAAGGTCTTTAATCGCAAAGGAATTACAGTTGATGAGGTAATCAGTGAGTATTTAGGATATGCCGAAATTTTAAAACCTTATGTCACAGATACTTCACTACTTTTAGATCAAGCTTTGCAACAGGGTAAAGTTGTATTGCTTGAAGGCTCGCAGGGAACATTATTAGATGTTGATCATGGAACTTATCCCTTTGTTACATCCTCTAACCCAACAGCAGGGGGAGCATCTACTGGTTCTGGAATTGGCCCAACAAAGATCACTCGCGTAATTGGAATTCTTAAGGCGTATACAACTCGGGTTGGCAGTGGACCATTTCCAACTGAGTTATTTGATGAAGATGGTGAGGCACTTAGAAAAATTGGTGGTGAGGTAGGTGTTACAACTGGGCGCAATAGACGATGTGGTTGGTTTGACGCACCAATTGCAAGGTATGCAGTTCGCGTAAATGGCTTAACTGACTTCTTCTTAACAAAGCTAGATGTCTTAACCGGTTGGGAGAAGATTCCAATCTGTGTTGCCTATGAGATTGATGGCAAGCGGGTTGAGGAGCTACCCGCTTCACAATCTGATTTTCACCATGCTAAGCCAATCTATGAGTATTTACCTGGCTGGAAAGAAAATATTTCAAAAGCAAGATCTGTTACAGATCTACCGAAGAATGCGCAGGAGTATGTGAAATTCTTAGAGAAGATCTCTGGAGCTCCAATGAGCGCCATAGGAGTTGGCCCGGGAAGGGATGAAACAATTGTGGTTAGGGATTTAATCAAATGAGTATCACGCCAAATGTATTAGCAACAAGGTATGCCACAAAAGAGATGGTGGCTATCTTTGATCCAGTAAATAAGATTATCAATGAACGTAAGTTTTGGATAACAATTCTTAAATTGCAGCAAAAAGCAGGGCTACCAATTACAGATAGTGATATCAAGGCGTATGAAAAGGTAATTGAAAAAGTAGATTTAGATTCAATTGATAAGCGAGAAATAAACACTCGCCATGATGTTAAGGCAAGGATTGAAGAGTTTAACTCACTGGCCGGAGTAGAAAAGATTCATATTGGTCTTACAAGCCGGGATTTAACTGAAAATATTGAACTTATCCAGATTAAGGTTGGTCTTGAATTAATAGAGCATCGAGTTCTACAAACCTTATTTTTACTAGGTGAGAAAATATCTAAATATGAAAAAACCTATATGGTTGGTAGATCACATAATGTTGCAGCTCAGGTGACTACATTAGGTAAGCGATTTGCATCATGTGCTGAAGAGTTGTTGTTTGCCCATACTGCACTAAAGGAATTGATTGCTCGCCTTCCTCTTCGTGGGATAAAGGGACCCGTTGGCACATCTCAAGACGCACTAGATGCGATGGGTAAGAATTTTGCAAATTTAGAGAAAAACATTGCTGAAGAGTTTGGATTTGAAAATACTTGGGCCTCTGTTGGGCAGATTTATCCACGATCTGTTGATTTTGAGGTTGTGTCTAAGTTGTTACAGATTGCAGCAGCTCCATCATCTATGGCAACCACAATTAGGTTAATGGCTGGAAGCGGTTTAGTAAGTGAAGGATTTAAAGCAGGTCAGGTTGGCTCATCAGCTATGCCACACAAAATGAACTCAAGATCATCTGAGCGTATAAATGGAATGATGGTCTTACTTCGTGGCTATAACACTATGGCAGCAGATCTAGCTGGGGATCAGTGGAATGAAGGAGATGTCTCCTGCTCGGTAGTTAGGCGAGTAGTAATTCCTGACTCTTTTTATGTTTTAGATGGTCTACTACATACCTTTATGACAATTTTGCAAGAGTTTGGTGCATTTGAAGAAAAGATTAAAATAGAATTAGATGAGCAACTTCCATTACTTGCAACTTCAAAGATTTTGATGGAGTGCGTTAAGGCCGGAATGGGCCGAGAATCAGCACACCAACTGATTAAGAAACATTCAACTACTGAAGGTAATTTCTTGGAAACACTCGCAGGCGAAAAAGAGTTTCCACTTTCACTTGATCAACTTAAAGATTTGATCAAAGAGCCATCAGATTTTGCAGGCATGGCTGCTGAGCAATCTGGAACTATTGCTAAAAAGATTAAGTCAGTTACGGATAGTAAGATCAGTAAGGTTGAACTAACCCAATTAAGATGAAGCAGGACTTGCAAGTAAAGAACCGTGTAAAAGAGATACTAAAGATTGTCCAGCAGGTATCACCCGGTAATTCAGTTGAACTTCGAATTCCACCATATGCTGCAATTCAGTGCGTTGCTGGCTCAGTTCATAGAAGAGGTACACCACCCAATGTGGTGGAGATGAGTGGGGATACATTGGTGGAATTGATTGCTAACCCTACTTATTGGGATGAGTTTTGCCATAAGGGTCGTATTTCAGCCTCGGGCACAAACTCAAATCTTACGGATCTATTTATCAAGGTGAGTAAACTAGATTCAAGTACAAGGTAAGGGATGTAATGGCTAGTAAATCAAAGCGCGCTCGCATGGCTCCAGTTCAAGATTTTTCAAGGAGATTTCTGTATTGGGCGCTTGCGGTTTTTATAATCAAGCTGGGAATTATTTTTCGCATTGAGGGCATAAATGCCGGCTCTGGAGACCGGGTTTACTTTGTAGATGGTGCTTGGCTGGGGGCAGATGGTGAGAACTATCTCATGGGGTATAACGCACTACTCAAAGATGGAATCTTTTCTCCCGAAAGCATTTTAAATTACTGGCCTGCTGGCTATCCCCTGTTAATTCTCTTTTTATCAATACTTGGAAAGAGTTGGGTGTTAACCACGCTATCTATCGTGCAATCATTGGTTTTTTCCTACGCTGTCTACTTTTTTGCAAAGCAGCTATATAAGACAAGATTAAAGAAATTTGCCTACCTGACACTACTACTTATTCTTTTCAATCCTACTCTCTCACTTAGCTCTATTGCAGTCGGGTATGAGTCACTTACAGCATCTGGATTATTACTTTGCGTAGCACTTGTGATCAAAAGTTTTGTTGAAAAAGATAATAAAAAGTTTGTAAAGTATCTGATTGTAAGCTCTGCAATTTTTGGCCTACTGTCATTTGTCCAGCCTAGATTGCTGTTGACAGGGATATTAATAAACCTTGTGTGGATAATTATTTGGCGGGGGTTTAAAGCCGGCGCATTAATGGTTGCTCTAAGTTTAGCAATCACCCTGTTTTTCCCAGCAACTTTGATTTATCGAAATAACCAGGCAATTGGCATTAATAGTATTTCGACCAATCTTGGTGTAACTATGAATATTGGTGCAGGCGATAAGGCCACTGGTGGATACATGAAGGAAGATTATGGGGTCGAGTGTGATCTATCCGGAACCTCTGCACAACAAGATAATCAGCGGGTAAGGTGTGTTTTAAACTGGTATTTAAGTAATCCCATAAAAGCAGTAGAGCTTTTTTATAACAAGTCAGTTTACTTTTGGTCACCATGGTATGGACCGGTAGCCAATGGCACCATGGCAAGAAATCCTTGGTTGACCATTAATCCGCTAAAAAATATTGCCACAACACAGGATGGGTTTAATCTTGTCTATGGTGGATTTGGAAAGGTGATCTCTTGGCTTTGGTTACTTGGCGGATTAGCCTTGTTACTTTATGGCTACATCACCTTGTGGCGGCAAAATTCACTTGAAAGATTCATTGGCAACTTGGCGATGATTGCCGTGGCAACCAATTGGTTGATTACCTTACTTACAATAGGTGATCACCGCTTTAGAATTCCTATTATTGGGTTATCCCTATTCCTTCAGGTAATAGGCTTAAAAACCCTACTCAAAGGCGGAAAAGCCCCAATAGTTGACGGACCATCTTTACGCTAATCTTCCTCACCTGACAGAAGGCAAATATTGAAGGAGGGCCAATAATGGGACGAGGCCGTTCAAAAGCAAAACAAACTAAGGTTGCAAGAGATCTTAAGTACTCAAATCAAGATATGGATCTAGAGCGATTAGCAAAAGAGTTACATGGTGAGGTAAAAGAGGATAAGGATTTTAATGATGACTCCTCCAAAGATAATTACACTCCTCGTAGTTAACCACTAACTAATGCGCCCTACCCCCTACGTCGCATCTTTACGGATTTATGAGCCGTTAACTGCTTTTAGTGAAGAAGATCAAACTAGATGGAGCCATATACCAACTACAACTTCAACAGGTAGAGATGAGCAACAAAGGGCGCTTAGGCGAACAATTGTTACTGAACCACCCGCACTTAAACTAGATGGTGCTCACATTTTAGAAATTGATGAAAAGAAATACATAGCCCCATGGTCCACAGCAGCTAGGTGCTGGGCAGCTTTAGATGACTTCAAATCTTCAATGCCATTTACAATTAGTAGTTTTTTTCTACCTAAAGAGATCGAAAGCGCGCTTTCATTAAACTCTGAGAGTATTGCAGATAAGGTCTCTCATATAATCACAGCAACCTGGAGCATTCCACCACGTTGGTTTTCACTCTTTGAGGCTTCAGAGCGAATTAGAGGCACCAATGATGATGGTGCCTTCACAATTCTTCGCACCTCAATATCAAACGCTAAGCAAAGATGTTTATTTGCCCATCAAGCAGTTGTCAATGCATTTGGAAATGGACCCATAGAACAAGAGATCGCAGATCTACTTGAATGGCTATCAATTTTCGACGCCAATTCAATTGTGGAGTGTGATTACGGAGGGTTAGCTATTTATCTAGAGAAATCATTGATTGAATCTGGCCAACCAGGATTAAACGCAGATACCTCAATTGAGGATGTTGCTAGATCACTCGCTGGCTTGGCAGCAGGAGATGGCGCACTGGCAGGACAGGGTTATGAGCGATTAGTAACCCGTTGGCGAAGGGTTGCTTCCTTTGAACAGGCTATGTAGTTCTGTTATTTGTCATTTACTCACCCAAACCACAATACTTGCCTTATAAGGTTTAAAACGGACATACTCGCCATCTAGATAATAAGGGGCAACTAAAATGAACTCGGAGCAAGAGGTCTTATTGACCCCAGCTGAGGTTGCCTCATTGTTCCGAGTAGATCCAAAGACTGTCACCAGATGGGCAAAATCTGGCAAGTTAACCTCAATTAGAACCTTAGGTGGACATCGACGATATAAAGAGTCTGAGGTTAAAGCACTTCTTTTAAAAACAACTAGCAACAGTTAAAGAATGGATAGAGATTAACTATGAGCGACAAGAAAAGTACTGGCGAAGATGCAAAAGCTAAAATGCTCGCAGCCCTTGCAAAAAAACAAAAGGGTACTAACTCTGGCAAGAGCGCAGGACCTACTTCAGGATCCAAGGTTGGCTCAGGGCAAACTGGTGGCTCTGCCCCAAAGATGCATAGACGCAAATCCGGTTCTGCTTAATTAACATTATCTAGCCAAATGGGAATCACAAATACGGAGTACTTCTTACTGTTTGTCATCTCCTATTTATTTGTAGGTGTACTTACACCCGTAATGAGAAGGATTGCAATTGCAACAGATGTGGTTGATCAACCTAACTCTTCACACAAATCCCATAAGAAACCAGTCCCTTATTTAGGTGGGGTAGCAATAATCATTGGGATTATCAGTATCTCTTACTCAACCTCCCTTATCTCTAACTTCACCTCCGCCACATTTTGGCTGGCAACCTCAGTACTTGGCCCAGCACTCGCACTTGGCTTAATTGGGCTTTGGGATGATATAAAGAACTTACCGCCCCTGCCAAGATTTATTGCTCAATCTGTAGCTGGTGTGTTTACTGCAAGTGTTTTGATTATTACCGACACTGTGGGTAACCCAACCGGATCTGCCATTTTTGATTCATTGATCACTGTGATCTGGGTAGTTGGAATATGTAATTCAATCAATTTCTTTGACAATCTAGATGGCGGTGCGGCAGGAACAGTTGCAATCTCATCAATTGCACTAGCTTATTTAGCATTATCTGGAGACCAATACTTAATTGCAGCACTTTCTACTGTCGCAGCTGGCTCTACCTTAGGATTTTTAGTATGGAATAAGAGTCCAGCGAAAATCTATATGGGTGATGCCGGAGCTTTATTTCTAGGCGTATTGCTTGCCATACTTACAGTTAGATTTGAACCCACAGCACAATCCGAACTCACCTCTTACCTCATTCCAATATTTTTACTTGCGATCCCAATTCTTGACACCACCATTTCAGTCAGCTCTCGCATAAGACGGAATTTATCCCCTTTTCAAGGTGGTCAGGACCACCTCTCACATCGGTTAATTAGAGCAGGATACTCAAGAAGATCTGCTGCCCTATTTTTGTGGGGATTATCAGCACTCTTTGCCATTATTTCGATTTTGATTTCACAGATAAATCAAGTTAATACAAATTACTTTGCGCTGCCTGCAGCAATACTTTGGGTAATTTTATTTATACTATTTTTTAGAACGAAGGATGCTTAAATTTATTTCTTAAATACTATTTTGTTTAACACAAAGTAATTTACTGGCACAATAAATACGAAGGGTACTAATTTAGCAACTCTTGGATCAACCCCTGCTTCCACTAAAGTTTTAATTATTGAGCTTGAGAATAACCACCAAAAGATTAAATTCATCAAGTACTTAACACCAGATCTTGAATGCTGTTGATTACTTTTAAAAGTCCACCTGTGATGGGTTAGGTAGTTAAGGCTAGTTGCTACAACTGCTGCGATAAGATTGGCGATAAATACTGAATCAATTGGTCCAAAAAAAGTAATAAATAATATGTAATCAATAGCGGTGGTAGTGATGCCAACCACTGCCCAGCGAAACATGGCAGGGTCAATATATCTCTCTAGAAGATTTTTAATCACAGATCTCATTGATTCCAATCCATTGTAAATACGCTGGTGGCTGAGGCCGGGATCGAACCGGCGACCTAACGATTTTCAGTCGTTCGCTCATACCAACTGAGCTACTCAGCCGCGACCCAGACGGGACTTGAACCCGCGACCTCCGCCGTGACAGGGCGGCGCGCTAACCAACTGCGCTACTGGGCCTTACCTTCAAAGCAGAGTTTCAACTCAACTTTGACGCGTCCCCAACGGGATTTGAACCCGTGTTAACGCCGTGAAAGGGCGACGTCCTAGGCCACTAGACGATGGGGACCTGAAGGAGAAGGGTATCGGTCAACTACTTCATATCAAAACCGCTTAAGTGGGATGATTTACGTATGCAAATATTGAATCATCCTACGCAAGTTGAGATCAAGAAATCTGCCAAAGCATTAAAAGACGGCAATCTTGTCGCGTTTCCAACCGAGACAGTTTATGGTTTAGGAGCTGATGCATCTAGTAAAAAAGCAGTGAGCAGAATGTATGCGGCTAAAGCACGGCCGACTGGCCACCCTGTAATAGTACATATCTCTTCAGTTGATAAACTGGATAAGTGGGCAATTAATGTACCGGATTATGCAATGAAACTTGCCGCAAACTATTGGCCAGGACCTATAACCTTAATTCTAAATAGAAGTGATATCGCACAGGACTTTATCACTGGCAGCCAAGATAAAGTAGGGATACGGATTCCTGCACATCCAATTGCTCTTGAACTGCTTTATGAATTTGAAAGAATAGGTGGATTAGGAATTGCGGCACCGAGTGCAAATAGATTTGGATCAGTTTCAGCAACTACTGCAAAGGCAGTAGTTGCTGAAGTTGGCAAATACTTAGGCGGACTAGATTTAGTACTTGATGGCGGTCAGTGCCTGGTTGGAGTCGAATCCACAATTGTTGATTGCACGCAGCCCATTCCTATTGTATTACGACCAGGCGCTATTACATCAGAAATGATAAATTCAGTTACCGCCAGCAAAGTTGATATTCAGAAAAATTCAGCGAGCACCAAGGCATCAGGTTTATTGAGATCTCATTACTCTCCTAAAGCAAGAGTTGTATTGAACGGCAAGGCTGAATCGCAAGATGGATTTATAGCCATGTCAAGTTTTCCTACTCCACTAGGAGCAATTAGGTTAGCTTCCCCTACCAACATTAGTGAATATGCCCAAGAGTTATATGAGGCTTTAAGGTTTGGTGATTCGATCAATCTAAAAAGAATAATTGTATTTCCGCCTGAAGGAGATGGGCTGGCGGAGGCAGTGCGGGATCGGTTGGGAAAAGCGGCTCAGGGTCAAATTAAGAATTGAACATAATTTAATCAACCTTATTGTTTGCAATTTATAATAGAAGATGGATTAGGCCCAAAAGATTTGTGCACTGAATTTCAAACTCTTCAGTATCTACTAATCCTCTTCCAATGCTTAGGAATTAAGAATTCCGGCTCTACAGCCTCAATGAACCAAGGTTGGGGTGCAACTACTTCAACATCTAAATTACTTGATAAATATGCGGCCCACCAACTAAATGTAGAATTTGCTATGACGTATCCATATCCCATTCGCATGATTTCGAAGGCTAAAGCTGTAGAACCATTTATCTGATCAATCACTCTAACAGGAAGATTACAATCTGTAGGTAAAAAACTTCGAGCCATCTGGGTATCATCTGAAAAAAGCCAAATAGATTTACAGTTAGTTGTTTGCAGGATTTTCTCTATTCCATGAGCATAGTAATTCTTAGTTAGCAAACCAAAGCTTTCTTCTCGTAAATAATCGGTTAAACGCACATGAACAACAACTGGTCTCTCAATGATTGCGAGGTTTTGAAAATACTCTATCTCACTAATGAAATTTTTTGAACAAATCTGCTTCAATTTGTCTTTAACCACTGGATTATCTGCCCAAAAAAAAGTTTGAAAATATCCGAGTAATAAACTGTTTGTATCCTTAAGCGTAATGTCACTGTAACCAACATTATCGGTAGATACTATTGAGGTTTTTTGCCCAAGAAATAAACTCAGGGGGATACTCGCTACAGAAGATACAAATGCTCTAAAAAACTTTGATGCTTCCAATTTTCTGGGAGATGCGCTAATTCTTAAAAGATAATTTGCTGATCTACGCACTAACCAATTTGCTTCACGATTAATGTCGATAACGACATTATCTGGGAGATCAAAACTATACAGCTCTGGTTCACCAGCCATGTTTGTTCTAGGATTTCCTAATGAGGAAATTAAGTGCAAGTTTCTACCAGAAACTAGATTTAAACCGGCTGCCAACTGGAATAACTGATTTCCTAGGCCCCCCGTTAACGAAACAGTGATCTTCACTTTAACCTAAACTTCTTTATATTCATCAGTACGAGAGATAGAGACCTCAAATTGTACCAAAACAAGCCAGATTTTGGCTTTAGAAACAATTTGACTAAAAACCGTAAGGCTCCGAAACGTAATGACATATTTTTGTTTTTAATTAGGGTTATCTGTTGCCTAATTATTAGATGCATGTTGAAATAGATTAGAGAATTGCTTAAATTTTTGGAGGTATTACCGTAGATGTATTTTGTAGCTAGTTCTAGATTCGATAGTTTGGACAAATCCCTCGTTAATTGATTGTTTCCCCCAACAGTATACTCGTAAAATACCCCGGCAATAAATTTTACTCTTCGGTCAGGCAGTTTTATGTCTGACAGAAAAACTTGATCCTCACCCATTTTTAAATTAGTAAACCTCAAGTCATGAATTGCGCTCCTTTTGAAGACCATCCTCCAGACTCCTGGATTCATAGCAATAGTTTCAAATGAAGGTTTAGGCACTAAAATTTTTTTTACAGAATTGTGAATGGAGTTGTAAATAGTAAATTCTCCAATTAGTATTTCATCTTCACTTGTGGCCTCATATATTGATTTAAATATGGATCCTAAAATAGGCTTATCGTCATGATCCCAAAAAGATATCCAATCAGTTTGCGCTAACGCTAAACCTGCATTTCTTGCTTCACCTGGGCAGCCAAATCGACCCTCTATGAAGGTCAAATTCAAGACTTTAAAATCTTCCCGCAAATCATTGAGTAAAGGCCCAGTGACATTATCTAAAACGTCATGCACAATAATGATGCTAATTGGATATTTTGATGCCTCTGGGAGCCACGAATAGAGCAATTCCAGATTACCACCAGTATTCCCTATAGGAATGATTGCTGTTAGTAGGGATTCCACATTGTTTTCTTTGAGTTTCATTTTCTGTTAAATTCTCAGTCTCGGTGATTCATCAGTTGAATTGCCAGTGAGTGTTTCATGAGTCTTCGCTCAATCGCGAGTTTAATGCGAGAACTAAATCCAATTGCCCCATAAAGTGATTTTTCAATAAGTCTTGGGTTTAAATATCTAAAACCATATTTATGTCGTACTACCCTTATACAGCCAGCAGAACCCCTATCGCCAATTTTGATTGACTTAGCAGAGATTTTTTTTAACATGCAACTAAGTATTGCTTGGTCATACGCATGATGGACAAAAGTTTTATGATCATTTTGCGAAGGTTTTGGTAGTAGATAACGATGATTATCTAGGCAAAGCAAATTACTCCATTCATCAATCAAGCCTTTTGCTTTAGCGCTGTTTCTTAATAGTAAAAAACCTCCGTAAAATTGATTTGATTTTCTATCCAGGCTACTCAAATTGAATTCGTCAAGAATTTCAGCAGATGTATAACTTTCCTCTGGGAAATCTTGACTATTAGATCCCACAACGCCTTCTTTCATCGCGATATTTAGGTACTTAATCAATGATTCAAGGTCATTTGAGTCAGGGCTAACAAATGATCCAGCATCCAAATACAAAAGCCCTTCGTCCAAAGGAATCTGGCTTAGAGATATACGTATAAATTCGGGTTTCCATATCCACCATCCAAAGCCAGGTACTCGGGCTTTCAAAACTTTTTTGTGGTCATCCCAAAACTTTGGAGATTGTCTTTTTAACCATCTCTCATCACATCCTATAGAAGTTTCAAATAAGCCTGTTGAGAGTACTTCTTTTGATAAACGTTTCGCAGCAGCACGGTAATTTACAGTACCCATTCCGATAGTCCGAAAGTGCCACTTTCCAGTCAGCAAATTTTTATCCACCTCTGGGCCTTGGTGTAATTTTGAAATAGCTACACCCTTCCCAAGTATTGGTTAAATTCTAGAACCAACCTGGAGAATACGTCCATATTGCTAGAATATCGTAATGTCACATGAATTTTCTGAATCAAATGACGAAATCTCTAAATTTCAAGCGCAAATAAATTGGTATCGTAAAAACTTCTATAGTAGATCACGAGGCTTTGAGTTGCCGCAAATTGATTACATTGGAAGCTTTCAAAAACCTCGGCAAGATAACAACATCTCTGAACCAGAATTTTTTGTGTCCATCCCTATAAAAAATCAGGATCAAATAATCGTCTCAATAATAATTACACTGATAGAGAATACGAATTACCCTTTTGCACTTGGCTTACTTTTCGATAATTGCGATGATGAAAGCGAAAAAGTATGTAGAGATTTTTTCACATTCAATTTTGACAGTTTTAAAAACCTTTCTCAAGTTCATTTCATAAGATCATATGGTGAACTATTCGAATCAACTTGTGAGAATATTCTGTTGCTGCTTTGCAAAAGTCCTTTTTTTGTTTCAATGCAGGCTGACATTTTTTTGACCGATAAAACTTTTTTTGATAGAAGTCTCAAAGGATTTGATTTAGTACCCAACTTGTTCGCATTATCTGGTCGAGCAGTTATTAGATTGAGGGACAAATCAAGAATGTATAGATCAATATCAAGGCTCTTTTCGATATTGCGCAGGTCAGTTGAATTTTTGAGCTTAAAAAAGAATCTGAGAAAACTCGGCCCCTACGTTTATGGACTAAATTATTTTGGAGATATATCAGATCCTCCTAAAAGCACAATGAACTTTACTGTAAAGGAATTTCAAACAATTTTTTTAGGTGAAGCGGTGATTCGTGGGCCAATAATTTGGAGAAGTAAGATTTTGAAGCAGCTCTCGGGTTTTAATGATCTTGCTCATGTGCTGGGAAGAGATGAATGTGATTTATGTCTACGTGCTATAAATCGTGGTTTTGTCGTTGGATATATTCCATCACGGAGTTATTCCTACAAGAAAATGGGCACTTCTCGCAAGACTAGAACCCCTGAAGTGCAGCTCCAGTTGTTTAAAAGAGAGAAATTAGGTACGGAAAATCCTAGTGATTTATCTTTACTATGGAGTGGATCTCTGCAGATGTGCAAATCAAATAGTGTTTTGAAAAAAAAGATCCTATTGAGTTAAGAATTTAAGGCAGAGTATTTCTTTTCATTTGATCATTCTTCAATTGAGTTTCAAAATGTTTTGGTCTGAGAAATATAAATGACTCTGTTAAAAGCCTTAGCAATGGAGTTACAGAATGAAATATGTTGATACGATAATAATATTTGACCAGCAAGTCGTCAATGTGTAGAGATAGGTATTCATCGTCATTGAATTGAACCAAATTTGTGTCTGTGCTGTTTTTGGTATGAGTACCATCTTGTCGAAAGCCAAGGTTAGTTACCAGATTATTCATCGGAATTAAACTCTTGAGCCCATAACTCCAAGCTTGTTCACTGAATATTCCATCCCAAGTATCTACTTGACCAAGCTTACCTCTGGTTGAATTCACCCACCAAAACACAGTTTCTCTAAAACGCCTTTTCTCATTCAATAGATTTTTAGTTTTTGGCATTTTAATTTTGAAATAATCTAAACGGATTTTCTGCCAAACTTCTGCCCAGGTAGCCCAAGCTCCAATTAAGGTGAATCTAGAGACGCTATCTTGATGCATCCTCACAAATGGATTATGCCCCGTGGCTATAGATACATTTATTTCTTGAAAGATTTCTTTATCTTCTTTGAACCTTTGGAAATATGAAAACAAGTCTTCCGCAGGATCACAATCATCTTCTATAACAACTCCAAATTCAACCTGAGAAAAGAACCAATCAAGCGCCGATACAACGCCTAGGTTACATCCCAAGTTGTATGATCTATGAATTATTCGCGTGTTGAATATAGGCGCAAAAGCCTGGGCCACCTTCAAGCAATTATTGCAATTTTCTGAATCGAAACTATTTCTTGGCCCATCAAGTGAGATATACACATCAGTCACCTCTAAATCCTTTAGTCTATTGAGAAGATTTTGCAATAAATCAGGTCGATTAAAACCAAGAACCAAAACCGGTAAATTACGCACTCTAATAGAATATACAAGAAAATCGATAATTTAAAATGCAGTGATAAACTAAAGTAGTGGCAGCGCTAAGTTCAAATAGAAATTTACTCGTTCTTTGTTACTCCCTTGACTGGCATTGGGTATTAAGCTATGAGTTTCTAAATCATGAAAATAAGCTAGGTGTTAGTTATGATGTTCTAAACTTAAGTTATGTAGGTGAGATTGGTCCCCGCAAGCTAATAAAAAACATTGTTGGTGGTTCGAAACTTCAGAGAACTATTCTCAAAAATTGGAAAGCTAAAGAAATATTAGTTTCAAAACATAGATACAACTGGCCATGGAACAACTCTAGATTGAACTTCAGAACAATCAAATCACGAGTTGTTAATTTAGAGTCAGCGCAGGAGGCTTTTAATACTATTGTAGAGAGAGCCGGTAGTTTAAAGCCTGATACAGAAAGTCACTCAAAGATTATTAGACAGGAGATCACAGCTCGCGAAAAGATTCGATCTGCATTGTCTTCTATCGATTTGTGTGACTACGACAGAGTTGTAACGGTAAATGGTAGATTCACTAAGAATGCCGTTGTGGTTTCATGGGCCAAAGGGAATAATAGTCCGACAAAATTAATTGAATTCGGGTCATCTGCTACAAAATTTGAAATATACGAGAGCAGTCCTCAATCTATGGAGGAGATAGAGTCGAAAATAAACGAATACTGGAATTCTGCGGATGAAGTTGTTCGAGAATTTGAGGCAAATAGTTATCTAAATAAGATTATCAAAAACTCTGGTTTATCAGAAATAGACTGGCGTAATTCCATGAAACCAGGAGAAGCCCCGAAGAAAGGCACAAAAAAAATATGTACTTTCTTTTCAAGCACCGAATTAGAGTACATAGGAGTAGGCGACCCTATTCCCAACGAAAATTTCCAAAATCAGGTTGCAGCGTTTAAGGCACTTGTAAATTTACTTGATAAAGAGGATTGGGACATCTATTTACGCATGCACCCAAATAATCCTAAAAACAAAATTCAGGGAGCCGAATCATTTATATGGGATGAATTTAAAGGTTTTGGTCATATAAAAATCATCCCATCTGATTCTAACGTTGATTCCTTAGAATTAGGACGAGTTTCAGATTTGATTGTTTCATTTGGATCCAACATAGCAATGGAATTTGTGGCACGAGGCATTTCTAATGTTTTAACATTAGGCCCTGCACCTTGGAATAAACTATTGCCGAAACTTTACAAACCAGATTTAAATTCGTTGAGTAATTACATCAAATACGGTGACGAAGAAATTAACATCAGAGATATTTACCCTTGGGCTTATTTTGTTTCAACTTTCGGTACCGACTTTGAGATATTTAACTTTAATGCAAAAAAAAGTAAATGGAGTTTCTGACTAGATTTTATCAGCTCTCCTAAAGATTGAGTAATAAACATTTAGCATTTTAGGTAATTCGCCGGAAACAAACTTTGAATAATCCTCCTTAATCAATCTAGAATCAGGTTTCTGTTTTAAACTCAAAATCTCTTTCGTTATTCTTAGCACTTGACTTACTTCACGACCATTTACGTCAATGAGATAATCATACTCTGGGTTAAGTAATTCAGTAATTCCTCCAACTTTTGTACCGACTATTGGAATGCCCCTTATTTTTGCCTCATGAATTACATTAGGACTATTGTCAGCGCGTGAAAGTACTAACAGATAATCGGTATCTCGCCAAAAACTTAAAGGATCAACTTTAGGCTTGAAATAATCATACAAATATACAATCTCTGCATCCAAATTATTTACTAAAATACTTTGTACTAAATTGCTGACGAGATCGCTTCCTTTTATTGTGGAAGACTTATCCATGGTAGCGACTCCAAATTTCATTGGGCTTTTAATTGCTGAACTTGAATCGTTTTTAGACTTGCTAGTTACATCGAAACCATAATGAATATTTGATATGTGTCGTATATCTGTATCGCTCAAAATGCTACTAGATTTTGCTTTGTGTAAAATCCATTTAGATGGAGCAATAATTGTTATCTGTTGCTTGTATTTAGCAATTATTTTTTTCAACTTTCTAAGATTTATTCCTGTTGTCATATTCATAGTAGGTTTGAGCAGGGGGCATTTGTCGCAGCTACAAACGTAACCTTCACAGTGCAAGGAATAGTGACACCCCCCTGTAAACAATCGCTGATCATGCAGAGTAAAAACTAGGTGGTATCCCGCCTCCAACAGCTTTTTAATAGTTCTAATACTTAATAAATTAAACCAATTGTGTATGTGAAAAATAGTATTTTTTGAATCGCCAAATTTCCTAAGTTTTTTGATATCTATTGCCGAGATAGAGGTGAGCGAGAAGTAAGTCTGTTTCGATAAACTAGAATTAAATTTCGAGACCACACCCCCAAATAACTTTCTAAAAATGGGTTTATTTATAGACACTTCACCGAAATCAGGTTTGTAAAATTCTTTGCTCAAGGTAACAAATAGTGAGTCAATATTTTGACTTCGCAACAAATTATTAAGTCTCCTTGCGGCAATTCCCGCACCACCTGTATGAGATGTCGATAAATGAACGATCTTCACTTGGCCACCAAGAATTACCAAAACCAATTCATAAGAAAGGTTGCCAATGAGTGATATTTTAAATCCATGTAAGCTCCAATAAATGCTGTAGAATCTGGTAGGAATTTAACGTAAAATCTTTGAAAAGGGTATCCAAGATGAAGGTTTTTAGTATTTTTCGAGAGTGTTTAAGCATATTATCAAAACCTGACAGAATTAAATATTTATGCGTAGTGTTAATTCAAGCATTTATGGGTTTTTTTGATTTAATCGGGGTTGCGCTACTTGGAATTATAGGAGCTCTTGGAGTACGCGGTATTCAATCACAACCCCCCAATGAAAATATTGTAAGAATTTTAGATTTTCTAAATTTGTCTCAGTTTGATTTTCAACAACAAGTTACTATTTTGGGGTCGATAGCAGCCTTTGTACTAGTTGGACGAACCTTATTTAGCATGTTGTTAACATGGAAAGTGTTAGTTTTTCTGTCTGAAAAAAGCGCGCAAATTTCTTGCAGGTTACTGAATCAAATACTTAAGAAAGGCATGCTAGAGATTCAAAAGCGTAGCACCCCTCAAACGCAATACATTCTTGGACCTGGTGTAAGTTCTTTAGCAATAGGGATTTTAGGAACCGCTACCTCTGTGATAGCAGATGTATCCCTTTTGGTCATAATTAGTATAGGAATACTTGTTATAAATCCAACCATAGCGATTTCTTCAATAGTTTTATTCTCGTTGGTTACAGCGTATTTGTATTTTGTGTTGCATGCAAAAGCAGAAAACATTGGCAGGCAGCTAAGCGTAAAAAGTATTTCTAGCAATCGCCTTATAAATGAATTGATAATTGGATTTAGAGAAATTTATATTAAAGATAGAACTGGGTATTATTCAAATAAGGTTAATGCGACAAAAGAGGAAATTGCACGATTTCAAGCAATTAACTCATTTATGCCAAGCATTTCAAAGTACGCATTAGAGATAACAGTAGTAATCGGTGCTTCAATAATTTCTTATGTTCAGTTTTTAGTTAGTGACGCATCTCATGCAGTTGCTAGCTTGGCAATTTTTCTGGCCGCCGGAACTAGGATTGCACCAGCGCTGCTTAGACTGCAAAACGGTGCGATTTTGATAAAATCTAACATTGGAATGTCTGAGTTGACCTTAGAGACAATTAGAGAACTTGAATTTTCAAATGATGCAACGGTGGCAAATGCTTCTCTAGAGAATGATTTTATTCATAAAGGTTTTATTCCAAGTATTGAAATCATGGAGCTTGAGTTTTCATACAATAGGACCACTAAGGAAAATGTGAAGATTAAAAATTTAGTGGTGCCGCCAGGAAGTACTTTAGCAATTGTCGGGCCAACCGGAGCAGGAAAAACTACCTTAGTCGATATCATGCTAGGAATTCTTGAGCCTCAAAAAGGGCGAATTGTTGTATCAGACTTATCTGTTCGCTCTGCAATATCGCGATGGCCGGGCGCAATATCTTATGTGCCACAAAACATAATGGTGACAGAGGGCACAATTGCAAACAACATTGCGTTAGCTTACGACGAAGATGTAATTAACAAACAGTATATACATGAGGCACTTCAAATTGCACAACTTTCGGAATTTGTAGATTCACTTCCTAATGGTATTGAAACTAAGATTGGGGAAGGAGGCATTGGTTTAAGCGGTGGCCAACGTCAAAGACTAGGAATTGCTCGTGCTATGTATACCAAACCCAAGATAATAGTATTTGATGAGGCAACAAGCTCTTTGGATGGCACAACAGAAAACGAAGTTACTAAAGCTATTTCTAAGTTAAGAAGCTATGCAACATTAATTATTATTGCCCATAGGCTTTCGACAGTGGCAAATGCTGATCAAGTTGTTTATTTAGAAAACGGAAGAATTCTTGAATCTGGATCTTTTGAAGAGGTTAGAAGGGCAATTCCCAATTTTGATACACAAGCCCAGTTGATGGGTCTATAGGTAATTTTGTCAGCACTTCTTTCTAATTCAAGTTAATGGATTTGCATCAGGAACACATATACGGAATGATCAGTCTCAGAAATTTGTTAACTATGAGCCCGTAGCTCAGTTGGTAGAGCAAAAGACTTTTAATCTTTGGGTCCTCGGTTCGAGCCCGAGCGGGCTCACTGGGATGTTAAGGCTATCAGCGCCATTAAACCAATGATTTCTGGCTGGCTAGCGTAAAAAAATCGGACAGACCGAGCAACATTTACCCCATTCCGGTGTCTTACTAGGTAGAGGGGTCAAGACGTTGGCTCACCGAAAGCGGGAAATCAAAGTGTCACTTCGTAAGAAGGCTCAGGCCCCAGCGACTGTTGCTGCATGGTCTGTTTCTGATTTATCCGCCCTTTACACCCAAAATCGCTCATCACTTATCGCTCAAGCCCGCCGAATTCTTCGAAGCGATGCTGATGCAGCCGAGGTTGTTCAAGATGCTTTCCTTAAATTCATCTTGGCCGCCCCAGAGCTAGATACTGCAGATCGCGCAATGGCCTATCTGCGCGCCACAGTTAACAATCTGTGTCTAAATGTAATTCGAGCTACAGGTTCCCGGCCCAACCTAGTTGCCCTTGATTCAGATACATCCCGAGAACGCCTTGCAGAGATCGCAGCAGAGAATCACATCCCAATGGATGCCATATTGGCAGCAGCTGAGGATGCTTCAATGATTCGCGAAGCTCTTTCTCGTCTTTCAGAGACTCAACGCACAGCTCTTGTTATGTGGGAGGTTGAAGGTCGTACAACTAAAGAGATTGCTAAAGCAATCGGAACCAGTGAAAAAAATGTTCGTCATGTTGTGCAACGGGCTCGTGCTTCATTTATTCGCGTTCTAACTGAATGGGTTATTGATGAGAAAACAGGTGCTACTGCACTTGATTCTATTTCTGGCACATATAAGAAGGCAGCTGAGCTCGCAAAGAAATCATCTAAAGTGGCACTTTCATTACTTATTGTGATGGTTGCATTCCTTGGTTTTAATTCTGTAACAGGCTCAGAGTTCAATACACCAACTATCACTGCAACTGCTAAGCAAGAGGTGCCATCCACACTTAAATCTGAGAAAAATAACGATTCATCACAATCTGCAACAGCAGAAAATCTTTCAGATCAGAAGATAATTCAAGATAACTCAGCTATTAATTTCCGTACATCTAAATCCTTGTTTGCTGGCCTTTCAAAAGATGGCTTACCAACAGGTTTTACAGTCTCAGACTCTGCTGGCGAAGTTGGCTCAGTTGGATTATCGACTCAGTCGACAATAACAAATCCAGATGGTTATGTTTTAGTTTCATACCTTCAGGCATATGGCGATGGCGTTATAAATCTTTTGATGTCACAATCCGTAACAGTTGATGGCGCAGGTACCTCATACTATGCAAGCCCATCAATCACAGTTGCTGGTTCATGGTTTCCATTAACCCAAACTGGTTCTGCCTCAACTATTACCCGTCTTTCTAGCGGTAATTACCTCCTCGCTGCCACCATATATATAGATTCGACAGTGGATTCAGCCCTATTTGTGGCTGCTACTGGTGGGTTAGATGTCGATGCGATTCCAAATGAGATAACCACCCGTATAATTTTGAACTCTAGCAAGAGCACAATCCTTGCTCAGGCGATAAGTATTGGCGCCAAAGGGGTCAAATAAATGACACCTAACAAACAGGTTTCTCCTGCAATCCGGATATTGCGGGGGGAAAGAGATGCGTCAGCACGTGCGACTCATCTCGAAGCCGCTACTAGGAAATTCCTAGCAACGACTATCGAAAGGAAATAAATGTCTACAACGACAAACTTCAAGCGCATCGCGCTTGTTGCTGTTGCAGCTCTAGGAATGGGTGTACTTAGCTCAGCTCCTTCGCAAGCAGCATTCTCTGGTACTGCTGGAAGTCAGCTAACTTTAGCTGTTACCAATGGCACTGGAACATTAGAGGGATCTAAGTCAGATTCAACAACAGCGGGCGTGGTTACTGTAACTGGCTTAGCTCTTGTTAACACTGACTCATACACAATCACCTCTTCAAAGAAGTCTTGGCCAGCACTTACTACAGGTGCGCTAACGCCAAACCTTCTATTTATGTTGAAAGATACAGCCACCTCAACAGGTGCATCTTTTGCAAAAATTACATCTCCCGTTGCCTCTCCACACAATGCGATGAATTTAACTACTGATAGCTCAACCTCAGTTAATGCTGTAGCTGACGGTGCTGGTGCTTCTCAGTATGTAAACTCATCATTCTTTGCTTACCAGGAGTCAGCAACTGGCACTGATCGAATTGCTGGTACATATGTTTACACAATCATTGTAACTCCAATGGGGCAAGCAACTACTACAGGTACACCTCAGACAATTGATCTGACAATTACCATTGCTGCCCTTGCAGCAGATAGCTTGGTCGCAAACGCTTCCTTCTCAACTGTATTCATGGGAACATCTACTGCTAACACATCAGATGCAGCAGTAAGTG
>Ga0315899_10002414_pt1 | contig 20734 bp, 21 predicted proteins | sample LakEriMetagenome_2_FD_203518 | JGI IMG/M metagenome (GOLD analysis project Ga0315899, IMG submission 203518) | Freshwater fungal communities from buoy surface, Lake Erie, Ohio, United States - Buoy 4 MA112 | ecosystem: Environmental > Aquatic > Freshwater > Lake | place: USA: Lake Erie, Ohio... | reverse complement strand
CGAAGTCGAACAGCGTCGCGGGGAGGGTAGGGGTCATCGCCGGTGCAGGCGTGGGGGCGGGGGCGTCACGGCCCGCAGGCACGCGGGTTCGGCGAGGCCGGAAACGACAAGGGCCTTCCGAGGAAGGCCCTTGCTTCGAACATGTGAGTGTGGCTCCCCGACCTGGGCTCGAACCAGGGACCTGCGGATTAACAGTCCGTCGCTCTACCAACTGAGCTATCAGGGAACAGCCCGTGAGTATAGCCGATTCTGCCGGGCGCAAAAAATCCCGCCGCGCGGGGCGGCGGGCCGACGAGGCGCCGGATCCCGACGGGCGGGCTCCGGCGCCGGCGTGATCGTCAGCGGACCTCGAGCTTCGTGGCCTTCAGCACGCCGTCGGTGACCGGACCCTTGATCTCGACGTACCGCCCGGCGGCGAGCGTCGCGCCCGCCGGCTCGACGACCGCGGCGCTGGCGTCGACGCGCTGGCCCGCGACGGTGAAGTCGGACACCGACACGAAGTCGCCGATCGTGCCGCGCACGCCGGACACCGAGCCGCCGCCCGCGCTCTCGATCTCGATCTTCGAGGCGACGAGCTCGCCGGCGACGACGGTGCCGGTGACCTCGACCTTCGCGCCGCTGCGCAGGTTCTCGCGGCTGCCCTCGAACACCGTGGTCGAGCCGATCCGCACGACGCTGCCGTTCAGCTTGAAGACGCCCGCGGTGAGGTCGACCTCGTACGCGGTGCCCTCGACGCCGTCGACGACGAGCTGCAGGCCCGGGCGGAACACCACCTCGGAGACGACGAACACGCCGGACACGAAGGCGCCGCGCAGCTGCACCCGGTCGTCGTTGCCGAAGTCGGCGCGGGTCGCCGGGGTCGAGTCGCCGTTGCGGAAGGTGGTCGCGTCGGTCAGCTTCGCCTCGAGGCCCATCAGGCGGAACGTGCCGGCCTGGGCCTGGTAGCCCTGGACCGTGCCGAACAGCCAGCGCGCGCGGCCGTCCTCGCTGGTCACGAACTTGACCTCGCGCGGCTTGACGACGTTGCCGGCGACGTCGCCCTCGATGCGCACGAGCACGCCGTTCGCGAGGTTGGCCTGGGCGCCGTTGGAGTACTGCACGCCGGAGCCGGACACGTCGATCGGCACGCCGCGGACCTTGAACGCCGTGCCCGCGAAGTCGGTCACCACGCCGGTGAGCTCGACGGTCGCGTCGCCCTGGTCCTTCACGAAGCGCACGTCGGTCGCCTTCAGCACGCCGTCGACGAGGGTGCCGCGCACGCGCAGGCGCCGACCGTTGGCGAGGTCGTTGGCGGTGCCCTTGGAGAAGGCGGCGGCCGACGCGTCGACGTCGAACTCGCCGATCCGGAAGGTCTTCTTCGCGAAGTCGAGGCCGCGCACCAGGCCGGCGACCGCCGCGCGGGCGGTGTTCGGCGCCTCGGCCCGCTTGATCACGATCGACTTGGCGGCGAGCGTGTTGCCGACCGGCGCGACGTCGGACCACACGGCCACGCGCAGCCCGTCGGCGAGCGTCGCGCCGGCGGGCAGCAGCCGGGTGGTGTCGGTCCAGGAGACGGTGAGCGTGCCGAGCATGAAGGTCTTCTTCGCGAGGTCGAGCTTCTCGACCGGGCCGACGACGCGCACGCGCGGCGTCGCCGAGGCGTCCTCGCGCTCGATCCGGGTCGCGACGATGATCCGGTCGGCGTCGCGTACGCCATGGACCTCGACGAAGTCGCCGACCGCGAGGCCCGCGAGGTTCGCGACGCCCTCGTAGGCGGTCGGCGCGGCGGTGTCGGTCGACTCCCGCACGGTCTGGCCGGCGACCACGAAGCCGCCGGCGACCAGCGACTCGATCCGGCCCTTGACCTCGGACTGCACGGTGACCGTGCTGGCGCGCCCGGCGTCGTCGGCGCGGACCTCGACCTGCATGCCGAGCTTGAGGTCGGCGACCGACACGGTGCGCGGCGCGCCCGAGTCGTCCTCGACCTTCACGACGGCGGCGCTGTCGTCGTACTTCACGCCGTCGACGATCACGCTGCCGAAGCCGGTGATCGTGCCGGAGGCGGTCTGCGCGCCGTTCGACGGCGCGGGGGCGGCCGACGTCGTCGCGTCACCACCACCGCCGCCGCAGGCAGCGAGCGACACGGCGACGGCGATCACGGCCAGTCTCTGCAGGGGGGTCGGGATCATCGAGGTTCCTCCGTCTGGGCCGGTCGGGCCCGTCCGTTGCGGTTCGCGGGGCGCCGTCTGGACGTGCGGCGCCCGTACGAATGGGCAAATTGCCCACGTGGAAAAAGATCACACTTTCTGGGCGGCCTGTCAACCCGGGGCCCGACGGACGGCGGCCCCGGGCGAGCGGGGTACCATCGCGACTCCAACGAGACACAAGGGGGCGGGGATGGCTTCGCAGGATCGGGTGGCGCTGGTGACCGGCGCGGGAACGGGGGTCGGACGCGCCGCGGCGCTCGCGCTGCTCGGCGACGGCTGGAAGGTGGTGCTCGCCGGGCGCCGCGCGGAGCCGCTGCAGCAGGTGATCGCCGAGGCGAAGGCCGAGGCCGGCCGCGCGCTTGCGGTGACCACGGACGTGACCGACCCGGACTCGGTCGCCGCGCTGTTCGACCGTACCGAGAAGACCTTCGGCCGGCTCGACCTGCTGTTCAACAACGCGGGGGTCGGCGCGCCGCCGGTGAACCTCGAGGACCTGACGCTCGCCCAGTGGCAGGCCGCGGTGAACACCAACCTGACCGGCCCGTTCCTCTGCACCCAGCACGCCTTCCGGATCATGAAGCGGCAGACGCCGCGCGGCGGGCGGATCATCAACAACGGGTCGATCTCGGCGCACGCGCCGCGGCCGAACTCGGCGCCGTACACCTCGACCAAGCATGCGATCACCGGGCTGACGAAGTCGACCTCGCTCGACGGGCGCAAGTACGACATCGCCTGCGGGCAGATCGACATCGGCAACGCGCACACGCCGATGGCGGCGCGGATGGCCGACGGCGTGCCGCAGGCCGACGGCTCGATCCGCGCCGAGCCGCTGATGGACGTCGAGCACGTCGGCAGCACGATCCGCTACATGGCGAGCCTGCCGCTGGACGCGAACGTGCAGTTCGTGACGATCATGGCCACGAAGATGCCCTTCGTGGGCCGCGGCTGACGCCGCGCCGACCCCTGGAGCGACCGATGATCCACGAACTGCGCATCTACCACGCGATGCCCGGGCGGCTGCCCGACCTGAACAGGCGCTTCGAGACGATCACGCTGAAGCTGTGGGCGAAGCACGGCATCCGCCAGGTCGCCTTCTGGACGGTGCTGGTCGGCGACAGCAACCACGACCTGTACTACGTGCTGGAGTGGGACAGCCTGGCCGACCGCGAGACCCGCTGGAACGCGTTCGCGGCCGACCCGGAGTGGCTCGCCGCGAAGGCCGAGACCGAGCGGGCGGGCCCGCTGATCTCGCACCTGTCGAACCTGTTCCTCGCGCCCACCTCGTACTCTAAGCTGCGCTGAGGCGGCGACGATGGACCGCGCGCCCGACCCTTACGCCGACCGCGTCGCCGCGCTGCGGGCGACCTTCGCGTCCGGGCGCACGCGGCCGATCGAGTGGCGCCGCAGCCAGCTCGACGGCATCGCGCGGATGATGGTCGAGCGGGAGGCCGCGTTCGCCGCGGCGCTCGCCGAGGACCTGCACAAGCCGCTGCAGGAGGCCTGGATCGCCGAGCTGTCGTTCATCCAGGGCGAGGCCGCGTACGCATCGAAGCACGTCGGCCGCTGGGCCGCGCCGCGCCGCGTGCGCACGCCGCTGGTGGGCCAGCCCGGACGCAGCCGGCTGGTGCCCGAGCCGCTCGGCGTGGCGCTGGTGATCGGCGCCTGGAACTACCCGATCCAGGGCACGCTCGGGCCGCTGGTGGGCGCGCTCGCGGCCGGCTGCTGCGCGGTCGTGAAGCCGTCGGAGGTGTCGGCGGCGACCTCGCACGCGCTCGCGCGCCTGCTGCCGCAGTACGTCGATCCGGACGCGGTCGCGGTGATCGAGGGCGGCGTGGACGAGACCACCGCACTGCTCGAGCAGCGCTTCGACGCGATCCTCTACACCGGCAACGGCACGGTCGGCCGCATCGTGATGGCCGCCGCCGCGAAGCACCTGACGCCGGTGACGCTGGAGCTCGGCGGCAAGAGCCCGTGCATCGTCACGCGGCACGCCGACCTCGACGCGGCCGCGCGCCGGATCGCCTGGGGCAAGTGGATGAACGCCGGGCAGACCTGCATCGCGCCCGACTACCTGCTGGTCGAGAAAGGGCTCGGCTCGACGATGGTCGAGCGGCTGCGCGCGCAGGTGAAGCGGATGTACGGCGACGACCCGAAGCGTTCGCCCGACTACGCGCGGATCGTCAACGAGCGCCACCTGCGGCGCGTGGCGCGCTACCTGGAGACCGGCCGCGTCGCGTTCGGCGGCGAGGTCGACGCGGCGGATCGCTACGTCGCGCCGACGGTGCTGGTGGACGTCCCGGCCGACGCGCCGGTGATGACCGAGGAGATCTTCGGGCCGGTGCTGCCGATCGTCGAGGTCGCCGACCTCGACGAGGCGGTCCGATGGGTCGTCGGGCGCGACAAGCCGCTGGCGCTGTACGTGTTCGGCTCGTCGGCCGAGGCCGAATCGGTGGTCGCGCGGACCTCGGCGGGGCAGGTCTGCGTCAACGACACGATGATGTTCATGGCGGTGCCCGAGCTGCCGTTCGGCGGCGTCGGCGCGTCGGGTACCGGCGCGTACACCGGCCCGCACGGCTTCCGCACCTTCAGCCACCTGAAGCCGGTCATGCACCGGGGCACGATGCTCGACCTCGACGCCCGCTACCCGCCGTACACCGCCGCGAAGCTCGGACTGCTGCGCCGGCTGCGCTGAGGGCTCAACGCGCGGCCGCGCGCCGCGCCCGGTCGAGCTCCTCGGCGTGGATGCGCGCCCAGGTCGGCGCGCCCGGCGCGAGCCAGCGGCCGGCGAGCGCCTGGATCAGCAGCGCGGCCCCCCAGCCGACGATCACGAAGCCCGGCCAGAACCGCGTCGCCGGCGTCATCGCCCAGACCAGGACGAGCCCGGTGCACACCGCGACGTAGAGCGTCGCCTGCCAGGCGAACGCCATCCGGCGGCGGGTGGCGCGCAGGGCGACCGATTCGGGGCTGCTCGGGAGGTCGGGACGGGCCATGTCGGGCTCCTCGTGGACGGGAGCCCCGATCGTGCGCCGGTGCGGCGTCTCGCGCACCGGCGATGCGACGGGTCGACGAGGCGGGCGACGAGTCGACGGACGCGCGGCGCGGATCGCGCGGCCGGGCTGGACGGGCAGGGCGCAGGACCGTGCCCGCCGCCGGAGCGGCGGCGCCCCGGGGAGCCCGCCGTCAGTTCAGGCGATGACCTTCGCGATCGCGTCGGCGACCGCGTCGATGTTGCGGCTGTTCAGCGCGGCGAGGCAGATGCGCCCCGTCGACACCGCGTAGATGCCGAACTCCTCGCGCAGCCGGTCGACCTGCGCCGAGGTCAGCCCCGAGTAAGAGAACATGCCGCGCTGCTTCGTCACGAAGGTGAAGTCGCGCTTGACGCCGCGCGCGGCGAGGCGCTCGACCAGCCCGACGCGCATCGCGCGGATCCGCTCGCGCATGCCGGCGAGCTCCTGCTCCCACTGCGCGCGCAGCTCGGGCGAGTTCAGAACCGTGGCGACCACCGAGCCGCCATGGGTCGGCGGGTTGGAGTAGTTGGTGCGCACGACACGCTTCAGCTGGCTCAGCACGCGCCCCGCCTCGTCCTTGTCCTGGGCGACGAACGAGAGCGCGCCGACCCGCTCGCCGTACAGCGAGAACGACTTGGAGAACGAGCTCGACACCAGGAAGTCGATGCCGGCGCCCGCGAAGCGCCGCACGGCCGCCGCGTCGGCGTCGATGCCGTCCCCGAAGCCCTGGTAGGCGATGTCGAGGAAAGGGATCAGGCCGCGGGCCTTGCACGCGTCGACCACCTTCACCCACTGCCCATCGGTCAGGTCGACCCCGGTCGGGTTGTGGCAGCAGGCGTGCAGCACGACGATCGAGCGTTCGGGCAGGCCCTGCAGCGTCGCCAGCATCGCGTCGAAGCGCACGCCGTGAGACTCGGCGTCGTAGTACGGGTAGGTCTCGACCTCGAAGCCGGCGCCCTCGAACAGCGCCCGGTGGTTCTCCCAGCTCGGGTCGCTGATCCAGATCTTGGCGTCGGGCACGAAGCGCTTGAGCAGGTCCGCGCCGACCTTCAGCGCGCCGGTGCCGCCGAGGGCCTGGACGGTCGCGACGCGCTTGTCCGCGATCAGCGGCGAGGAGGGCCCGAACAGCAGGGTCTGGACGGCCAGGTTGTACTGGACGATGCCGTCGATCGGCAGGTAGCCGCGCGCCGGCGCGGCGGCCGTGCGCTGGGTCTCCGCCTGCCGGACCGCAGCCAGCAGCGGGATCTTGCCGGCGTCGTCGTAGTACACGCCGACGCCGAGGTTCACCTTGTCCGGGCGGGTGTCGGCGCCGAACGCCTCGTTGAGTCCGAGTATCGGATCCCGCGCCGCCATAGGAACCGCAGAGAAAGGTGAGGAAACCATTGCAAGACCTTGATCTGGAAGTCAGTATTCAAGCACGCGAAAAAAAATAGAGCGACCGCTGTGCCTAAAACTTGTGCAAAAGGCTGGCTTTTTCGGTGCGCTGCGGGGATAATGCCCGTCGTTCGCGCGCCGCTTTGATGCACTGCAAAGTCTAGCACGCGCCCCCCTCCACCCGACCCACCCTGGAAGCTCCGGCGGAACCCCATGCAGGCCCCGACCGACGCCCCGCGACTGCTCGAGTACCCGGGCAGCCCGTTCCAGCTGCACCAGCCGTTCCAGCCGGCCGGTGACCAGCCGGAGGCGATCGCGCGCCTGATCGAAGGGGTCGAGGACGGGCTGAGCTTCCAGACGCTGCTCGGCGTGACCGGGTCGGGCAAGACCTTCACGATGGCCAACGTCATCGCCCGCCTCGGACGGCCGGCGCTGGTGCTGGCGCCGAACAAGACGCTGGCCGCGCAGCTCTACGCCGAGATGCGGGAGTTCTTCCCCAACAACGCGGTGGAGTACTTCGTCTCCTACTACGACTACTACCAGCCCGAGGCCTACGTCCCGCAGCGCGACCTCTACATCGAGAAGGACTCGTCGGTCAACGAGCACATCGAGCAGATGCGCCTGTCCGCGACGAAGTCGCTGCTCGAGCGCCGCGACACCATCATCGTCGCCACCGTCTCCTGCATCTACGGCATCGGCAACCCCGGCGACTACCACTCGATGGTGATGACGCTGCGGGTCAAGGACCGGATGTCGCAGCGCGACGTGCTGCAGCGGCTGGTCGCGATGCAGTACAAGCGCAACGAGACCGACTTCGCTCGCGGCACCTTCCGCGTGCGCGGCGACACGATCGACGTCTTCCCCGCCGAGCACGCCGAGCTCGCGGTCCGCATCGAGCTCTTCGACGACGAGATCGAGTCGATCCAGCTGTTCGACCCGCTGACCGGCCGCGTGCGCCAGAAGATCCCGCGCTTCACCGTCTACCCGTCGTCGCACTACGTGACGCCGCGGGCGACCGTGCTGCGCGCGGTCGAGACGATCAAGGCGGAGCTGCGCGAGCGGCTCGAGCAGTTCCGCGAGCAGGGCAAGCTGGTCGAGGCGCAGCGCCTCGAGCAGCGCACCCGCTTCGACCTGGAGATGCTCGCCGAGATCGGCTTCTGCAAGGGCATCGAGAACTACACCCGGCACCTGTCCGGCGCCGAGCCCGGGCAGCCGCCGTCGACGCTGGTCGATTACCTGCCCGACGACTCGCTGATGATCATCGACGAGTCGCACGTGACGATCGGCCAGCTCGGCGGCATGTACCGCGGCGACCGCGCGCGCAAGGAGACGCTGGTCGAGTACGGCTTCCGGCTGCCCTCGGCGCTCGACAACCGGCCGCTGCGCTTCGAGGAGTTCGAGCGCAAGGTGCGCCAGGCGGTGTTCGTCTCGGCGACGCCGGCCGACTACGAGAAGACGCACAGCGGCCAGGTCGTCGAGCAGGTGGTGCGCCCGACCGGCCTGATCGACCCCGAGGTGACGATCCGGCCGGCCGGCTCCCAGGTCGACGACGTGCTGTCGGAGATCCACGCGCGCGCGGCCAAGCACGAGCGCGTGCTGGTCACGACGCTGACCAAGCGGATGGCCGAGGATCTGACCGACTACCTGACGGAGCACGGTGTCAAGGTGCGCTACCTGCACTCGGACATCGACACGGTCGAGCGCGTCGAGATCATCCGCGACCTGCGGCTGGGCGTCTTCGACGTGCTGGTCGGCATCAACCTGCTGCGCGAGGGGCTGGACATCCCCGAGGTGTCGCTGGTCGCGATCCTCGACGCCGACAAGGAAGGCTTCCTGCGCTCCGAACGCAGCCTGATCCAGACGATCGGGCGCGCGGCGCGCAACCTGAACGGCACCGCGATCCTGTACGCGGACACCATCACCGACTCGATCCGGCGCGCGATCGACGAGACGGCGCGCCGGCGCACGAAGCAGACGGCGTTCAACCTCGCGAACGGCATCGTGCCGCGCGGCGTGGTCAAGCAGGTCAGGGAGCTGATCGACGGGGTCTACGACCCGTCGCAGGAGAAGAAGGAACTGAAGGCCGCCGAGGAGCGGGCGCAGTACGAGACGATGAGCGAGAAGGGCGCGGCCAGGGAGCTCAAGCGCCTCGAGAAGCTGATGCTCGACCACGCCCGCAACCTCGAGTTCGAGAAGGCGGCGCAGGTGCGCGACCAGCTGACCCTGCTGAAGGAGCAGGTGTTCGGCGCGGGCGGCACCGGCAACGTCGTGCCCTTCGTGGCCGGCAAGGCGGCCTGACCGCCTCGGCGGGCCGATCGACGAATACTTGTTTCCAGCGCGGAAGAAGACATGGCAAAACGAGAACCCCTTTCGATGGCGATGAACACGCGGGTCCTGTTCGTCTGCATGGGCAACATCTGCCGCTCGCCGATGGCCGAGGGCGTGTTCCGCCACATGATCAGGCAGTCGGGCCTCGACGACGTCGTCAAGGTCGAGTCGGCGGGCACCCACGCGTTCCACGTCGGCGAGGGTCCGGACAAGCGCGCCCAGGCGACCGCCTCAAAGCGCGGCTACGACATCACCGACCTGCGCGCGCGTCGCGTCGAGGACGTCGACTTCGAGAAGTTCGACCTGATCCTCGCGATGGACTGGGACAACCTGTCTCTGCTCCAGCAGCAGGCCCCGAAGAAGGCGCACCACAAGCTGCAACTGTTGATGCGCTTCGCGACCGAGCACGAGTCGGCGACCATCCCGGATCCGTACTACGGCGCCCAGCAGGGCTTCGACCAGGCGCTCGACTTCATCGAGGACGCCTGCGCCGGGCTGCTCGAGGTCGCGCGTCGCCGCGCGACCCAGGTCGCCGCCGCGTAGGCCGGGAATTCGGCGGCGGAGCCGGGGTTTCGGCGAGCACTGCTCGCCGCCGGCGGAGCGGGCCGCGCATGCTTGCGCGGCACTGGTGCGCTTCGAACGTGAAGCCGGCGAGAGCCGGCCGTCTTCACCTGTCCAACACCCCCCGATTCAGCCACCCGCGGCTGCGTCGGAGGCCTCCGCACGCGCCCCCGGAGCGCCCTCCGAGCGTCGAGACGAAAAAGTCATCATTTCGTCTTGAGCAAAGCCTTGACAGATTGGTCGGGTATCCCTACTGTCGACCCCGGGATGGCGGGTTTGTCCAGGACAAATTCCCCGACGCCTGTGCGGATACTCGACCAACCCACTCGGTTATTGCTATTCTTGAGTCCAACAGTCGGGTTTACCGGAGCCCTTCGCCATGAGATTGACCACCAAAGGCCGTTTCGCAGTGACCGCCATGATCGATCTGGCGATGCGCCAGCACAATGGCCCCGTCACCCTGGCCGGCATCAGCCAGCGCCAGAAGATCTCGCTGTCCTACCTGGAGCAGCTCTTCGGCAAGCTCCGGCGCCACGAGCTGGTCGAGAGCACCCGCGGCCCGGGCGGCGGCTACACGCTCGCCCGTCCGATGCGTGACGTCTCGGTCGCCGACATCATCTTCGCGGTCGACGAGCCGCTGGACGCGACGAGCTGTGGCGGCAAGGAGAACTGCCAGGACGAGGGTCCGTGCATGACGCACGAGCTCTGGACGAACCTCAACAAGAAGATGATCGAGTTTCTCGACGGCGTGACGCTGCAGGAGCTGGTCGAGCAGCAGCGCGGTCGCGAGACCAAGGCGCCGCCGAAGCAGATCTCCGTGCTGCGCGAGCACCGCGCCGCGCTGGAGTTCCCGACCTCGACGCTGCAGCCGATCAACATGCACGGCTCGCGCGTGACCTCGGTGTCCTGACGTCGCACGATCGGCGTCACGCAGTCGCAGCATCGAGTCCGCAGCATCGAGTCCGCAGTACCGAGTCCGCAGTACCGAGTCCGCAGTACCGAGTCCGCAGTACCGAGTCCGCAGTATCGAGTTCCGAAGCACGACCCAAGACCTACAAGCTGTACAGGGAGCCTTTCCATGCATCTTCCGATCTACCTCGACTATTCGGCCACCACGCCGGTCGACCCGCGAGTGGTCGACCGGATGGTGCCGTGGCTCGGCCAGAACTTCGGCAACCCGGCCTCGCGCAGCCACGCGTACGGCTGGGCGGCGGAGCAGGCGGTCGAGGAGGCGCGCGAGCACGTCGCCGCGCTGGTCGGGTGCGACGCGAAGGAGCTGGTCTGGACGTCCGGCGCGACCGAGTCGATCAACCTCGCCGTGAAGGGCGCCGCGCACTTCTACAAGGAGCGCGGGCGGCACCTTGTCACTGTGAAGACCGAGCACAAGGCCACGCTCGACAAGATGCGCGAGCTCGAGCGCGAGGGCTTCGAGGTGACCTACCTCGATGTGCGCGAGGACGGCCTGATCGACATGGGCGCGCTGACGGCCGCGCTGCGCCCGGACACGGTGCTGGTGTCGATCATGTACGTGAACAACGAGATCGGCACGATCCAGGACATCCCGGCGATCGGTGCGCTGTGCCGCTCGAAGGGCATCCTGTTCCACGTCGACAGCGCGCAGGCCACCGGCAAGGTCGACATCGACCTGTCGGCGCTGCCCGTCGACCTGATGAGCTTCTCGGCACACAAGACCTACGGCCCGAAGGGCGTCGGCGCGCTGTACGTGCGTCGCAAGCCGCGCGTGCGCATCGAGGCGCAGATCCACGGCGGCGGCCACGAGCGCGGCATGCGCTCGGGCACGCTGCCGACGCACCAGATCGTCGGCATGGGCGAGGCCTTCCGGATCGCGAAGGCCGAGATGAAGGTCGAGAACGAGCGCATCCGGATGCTGCGCGACAAGCTCTGGCGCGGCCTGTCCGAGATGGAGGAGGTCTACGTCAACGGCGACATGGAGCGGCGCGTGCCGCACAACCTCAACGTCAGCTTCAACTACGTCGAGGGCGAGTCGCTGATCATGGCGATCAAGGACCTCGCGGTGTCGTCGGGCTCCGCCTGCACGTCGGCGAGCCTGGAGCCCAGCTACGTGCTGCGCGCGCTCGGCCGCAGCGACGAGCTCGCGCACAGCTCGATCCGCTTCTCGGTGGGGCGCTTCACCACCGAGGAGGAGGTCGAGTACGCGGTGAAGCTGCTGCGCGACAAGGTCGGCAAGCTGCGCGAGATGTCGCCGCTCTGGGAAATGGTCAAGGACGGCATCGACCTGAACACGGTGCAGTGGGCCGCGCACTGAGAGAGATCGCGGCGGACAGGGACGTCGATACACAGCCGAAAGAACGAGAGGTCTGACATGGCATACAGCGACAAGGTCATCGATCACTACGAGAACCCGCGCAACGTGGGGGCGCTGGACAAGGGCGACCCGACGGTGGGCACCGGCATGGTGGGCGCGCCCGCCTGCGGCGACGTGATGAAGCTCCAGATCAAGGTCGGCGCGAACGGCGTCATCGAGGACGCGAAGTTCAAGACCTACGGCTGCGGCTCGGCGATCGCGTCGTCGTCGCTCGTCACCGAGTGGGTCAAGGGCAAGACGCTCGACGAGGCGATGTCGATCAAGAACACGCAGATCGCCGAGGAGCTCGCGCTGCCGCCGGTCAAGATCCACTGCTCGATCCTCGCCGAGGATGCGATCAAGGCCGCCATCGAGGACTACCGGACCAAGCACGAGCAGGACGCGGACCGGCAGCCCAAGGCCGCCTGAAGGAGTCCGCGCGATGGCGATCACGCTGACCGAATCCGCGGCGAAGCACGTCTCGCGGTACATCGAGCGTCGGGGCAAGGGCATCGGGCTGCGGCTCGGCGTCAGGACCACGGGTTGCTCGGGCCTCGCCTACAAGCTCGAGTACGCGGACGAGCCGGCGCCCGAGGACCTCACCTTCGAGAGCCACGGCGTCAAGGTGCTGGTCGACCCGCGCAGCCTGTCCTACATCGACGGCACCGAGCTCGACTTCGTGCGCGAGGGGCTGAACGAGGGGTTCCGGTTCAACAACCCGAACGTCAAGAGCGAGTGCGGCTGCGGGGAGTCGTTCAAGGTCTGAGCGTGTCTCGGGTCCGACCGCGAGGCGCCCCCGGGCGCCTCTCGTCTTTCTCGGGCGCCGTCCCCCTGCGATGAACTTCCTGGACCAGAGCCACTTCGAGCTGCTCGGGCTGCCCGAGCGCTTCGCGATCGACGCGCAGGCGCTGCAGGGCGCCTTCCGGCGGCTGCAGGCGGCGGTGCATCCGGACCGGTACGCGGCCGCGGGCGCGACCGAGCGGCGGATCGCGATGCAGCTCGCCACCGGCGCGAACGAGGCCTACCGCACGCTGTCGGACCCGGGCCGGCGCGCGGCCTACCTGTGCGAGCGCCACGGCCAGCCGCTGAACGCCGAGACCAACACCGCGATGTCGCGGGCCTTCCTGATGCAGCAGATGGAGTGGCGCGAGGCGCTCGAGGAGGCGCGGGCGAGCCGCGACGCGGGCGCGCTCGCCGGCCTCTCGAGGCTGTTGTGCGATCATCGGGACCGGCTCCTGGACGAGATCGGCACCGCGATCGACCGGGACCACGATTGGGCGCGGGCCGCCGACGCGGTCCGCCGCTGGATGTTCGTCGACAAGTTCGGCGCCGAGGTGGCCGCGGCCGAGGACGGCCTCGCGGCCTGAGGATCACATGGCGCTGCTGCAGATCTCCGAACCCGGGATGTCGCCCGAGCCGCACCAGCGGCGGCTCGCGGTCGGCATCGACCTGGGCACGACCAACTCGCTGGTGGCGGCGGTCCGCTCCGGTGTCGCCGAGGCGCTGCCCGACGAGCTCGGCCGGCCGCTGCTGCCGTCGGTGGTCCGCTACCTCGCCGGCGGCTCGGTCGAGGTCGGACATGTCGCGTGGGAGTGCGCCTCCGAGGACCCGCGCAACACGATCGTCTCGGTCAAGCGCTACATGGGCCGCGGTCTCGCCGATGCGACCCGCCACCCGTCGCCCTACGACTTCGTCGACGCACCCGGCATGGTCCGGCTGCGCACCGTGTCCGGCGAGCGCAGCCCGGTCGAGGTGTCGGCCGAGATCCTGAAGGTGCTGCGCGCGCGCGCCGAGGCTTCGCTCGGCGGCGAGCTGGTCGGTGCGGTGATCACCGTTCCGGCGTACTTCGACGACGCGCAGCGCCAGGCGACCAAGGACGCCGCGCGGCTCGCCGGGCTCGACGTGCTGCGGCTGCTGAACGAGCCGACCGCCGCCGCGATCGCATATGGCCTGGACAACGCGTCCGAGGGCGTCTACGCGGTCTACGACCTGGGCGGCGGCACCTTCGACATCTCGATCCTGCGGCTGACCAAGGGCGTGTTCGAGGTGATCGCGACCGGCGGCGACACCGCGCTCGGCGGCGACGACTTCGACCGCCGGCTCGCCGAGGCCTTCGTCGAGGCGAACGGGCTGGGCACGCTCGCGCCCGACGACCTGCGCCGCGTGCTGAAGGCCGCGCGGCTCGCGAAGGAGTCGCTGAGCATGCACCCCGAGGCGCGGATCGAGGCGCCGATCACCGGGCGCGGCATGCTGTCGACCCCGGTCACCGCCGAGCGCTTCCACGCTTTGACCGCGGACCTGCTCGATCGCACGCTCGACACCGTGCGGCGCACGCTGCGCGACGCGGGCCTGTCGGTCTCGCAGGTCGCGGGCGTGGTGATGGTCGGCGGCTCGACGCGGATGCCGCAGGTCCGCGCCGCGATCGGCGCGCTGTTCGGCAGGCCGCCGCTGATCGACCTCGACCCGGACAAGGTCGTCGCGCTCGGCGCCGCGGTGCAGGCGAACCTGCTCGCCGGCAACCGCTCGGCCGACGGCGAGGACTGGCTGCTGCTCGACGTGATCCCGCTGTCGCTCGGCCTCGAGACCATGGGCGGCCTGGTCGAGAAGGTGATCCCGCGCAATGCGACGATCCCGGTCGCGCGCGCGCAGGAGTTCACCACCTACAAGGACGGCCAGACCGCGATGGCGATCCAGGTCGTGCAGGGCGAGCGCGAGCTCGTCGCCGACTGCCGCTCGCTCGCGCGCTTCGAGCTGCGCGGCATCCCGCCGATGGCCGCCGGCGCGGCGCGGATCCGTGTGACCTTCCAGGTCGACGCCGACGGGCTGCTGTCGGTGACCGCGCGCGAGCAGTCGCAGGGCGTCGAGGCGTCGATCGCGGTCAAGCCCTCGTACGGCCTGTCGGACGACGAGATCGCGCGGATGCTGCAGGAGTCGTTCGGCACCGCCGAGGTCGACATGAAGGCACGCGCGCTGCGCGAGCAGCAGGTCGAGGCCGACCGGCTGCTCGCCGCCACGCAGGTCGCGCTCGATGCCGACGGCGACCTGCTCGCGCCCGCCGAGCGCGACGCGATCGCCGCGGCCATGCGCGAGTTGAAGGCCGCCTCGCAGGGCGACGACCCGCGCGCGATCGAGTCGCGGATCTCGACGCTCGCGCACGGCACCGAGGACTTCGCCGCCCGCAGGATGGACCGCGCGGTGCGCCAGGCGCTCGCCGGCCGCCGCCTCGACGAGATCGGCTGAGACGCGGCACCGATGCCCACGATCACCGTCCTCCCCCACGAGAGCCTCGCGCCGCAGGGCGCGTCGTTCGAGGCCGAGCCCGGCACGAGCCTGTGCCAGCAGCTGCTCGACCACGGCATCGACATCGAGCACGCCTGCGGCATGGTCGCCGCGTGCACCACCTGCCACGTGGTCGTCAAGGACGGCTTCGGCCGGCTGCCGCCGTCCTCCGAGGAGGAGGACGACATGCTCGACAAGGCCTGGGGGCTGACCGCCACCTCGCGCCTGTCGTGCCAGGTGAACCCGGTCGCGACCGACCTGACGATCGAGCTGCCGAAGTACACGATCAACCACGCCCGCGAGTGACGCGGGCGTCTTCCTCGCGTGGACTGCCATGAAGTGGACCGACACCCTGGAGATCGCGATCGCGCTCGACGAGGCGCACCCGGACGCGGACCCGACGCGCGTGCGCTTCACCGAGCTGCACGCGTGGGTGCTCGCGCTGCCGGGCTTCGACGACGATCCGAAGCGCTCCGGTGAGAAGATCCTCGAGGCGATCCAGCAGGCGTGGATCGACGAACGGTGACGCTCGACCCCGTCATCCTCTTCTTCGCCCTCGGTGTCCTCGCCCGCCTCGCGAAGTCCGACCTGCGCCTGCCCGAGGCGCTCTACGAGACGCTGTCGATCTACCTGCTGGTCGCGATCGGCCTGAAGGGCGGCGCGCAGCTCGCGGTGCAGCCGCTCGGCACGCTCTGGCCGGTCGCGCTCGCCGCGATCGCGATCTCCGCGGCGGTGCCGCTGGTGCTGTTCCCGGTGCTGCGCACGTTCGTGCGGCTGGGCACCGCGGACGCCGCGTCGATCGCCGCGCACTACGGGTCGGTGTCGGTCGTCACCTTCGCGGTGGCGCAGAGCGCGCTCACGCGCGCCGGCATCGAGCCCGACGCGTACCTCGCGATGCTGGTCGCGCTGATGGAGGCGCCGGGCATCGTCGTCGGCGTGCTGCTCGCGCGCCGCGGCCTCGCGCGCGAGGGCGCCGCCGTGCGCCCCGTCGGCGCCGCGCCCGAGGGCTGGGGCGCGCTGCTCCACGAGGTGGTGCTCGGCAAGGCGATCGTGCTGCTGCTGGGCGGCATCGCGATCGGCTGGGCGTCCGGGCCGACGGGGCTCGCGCCGCTCGACCCGCTGTTCGTCGGCCTCTTCAAGGGCGTGCTCGCGCTCTTCCTGCTGGAGCTCGGGCTGGTCGCCGGCGGGCGTGTGCAGGACCTGCGGCGCGCCGGGCCGCGGCTGCTCGCGTTCGGGATCATCGCGCCGCCGCTCCTCGCGATCGCCGGCGGCGCGATCGGGCTGCTGCTCGGCCTGTCGGTCGCCGGCGTCGCCACGCTCGCCACGCTCACTGCGAGCGCGTCCTACATCGCCGCGCCGACCGCGATGCGGATCGCGGTGCCGCAGGCGAATCCGTCGCTGTCGATCGGCGTGGCGCTCGGCGTCACGTTCCCGTTCAACGTGCTGGTCGGCATCCCGATCTACGTCGCCGCGGCGCGCGCGCTGGGCGGCGGCTGAACGCGCGGGAGCGCGCGAGGAGACACGCATGGAGACCCATGCCCGCAAGCTGCTGACGATCATCACCGAGGCTGCGATCGAGCGTGCGCTGGTCGCCGACGCGCGCCGCTTCGGCGCGCACGGCTACACGGTGCTCGACGTGCGCGGCGGCGGCATGAACGGCGATCGCGAGGGCGCCTGGGAGGCCGACCGCTCGATCGAGCTGCAGATCGTCTGCGCGGCCGACGTCGCCGAGCGCATCGCCGGGCACGTGCTCGCGCAGTACGCACCGAACTACGCGGTGGCGCTGTACCTGTCGGACGTCTCGGTGTTCCGCGCGCAGAAGTACTGAGCGCGCGGCCGCGCGGCGCGGCTCAGGACTCGCGCGGCGCGATCGCGGCGATCGAGGCGGGCGGGGTCGGCAGCACGGCCGAGGGCGGCGGCGGCGGGATGTCGCCGGCCTCCTCCTCGCTGATCTCGGTGAACGGATCGAACCCGGGCATCGCGATCAGGTCGGTGGCGCCGGGATCGACGCTCGCCTGGAACAGCAGCGCGGTGGCCTGCCCGCGGTGGTGGGTCTGGTGGTTGAAGAAGTGCGACAGCAGCGGGCCCACCTGCCGCTGGAACGGCTCGCCAGCGCGGTTGCGGTAGACGAGCACGCGGTCGAGGTCGTTGAAGATCAGCTCGTCGCACCAGGCGACGATCAGCGCGTCCATCCGCTCGCGCAACTCGACCAGCGCGCCGAGGTCGGGGCAGGGCGTGTCGCGCAGCGAGGCCGGGCGCGGCAGCCAGCCGCTCGCCTCGCGCAGCGTGTCCCAGTGGCCGGGCGCGTCGAAGCGGTGCAGCCACATCGCGTCGGCGACGACCAGGTGGTTCAGCGTGCCGAGGATCGAGCCGAAGAACGCGCCGCGGTCCTGCGCGAGCGCGTGTGCGTCGAGCTTCGAGGCGGCGTCGAGCAGCCACTGGTTGCTCCAGCGGTTGTACTCGGCCATCAGCCTGACGTGTCGGAGCGCGTCCATCGTGGCCGTATTGTCTCAGGATTCGCGCTTGAGCGCGGGGAAGAGGATCACGTCGCGGATGCTCGGGCTGTCGGTGAGCAGCATGACGAGCCGGTCGATGCCGATCCCGCAGCCGCCGGTCGGCGGCATCCCGTGCTCGAGCGCGCGCACGTAGTCGGCGTCGTAGAACATCGCCTCGTCGTCGCCGGCCTCCTTCGCCTCGACCTGCGCGCGGAACCGCGCGGCCTGGTCCTCGGGGTCGTTGAGTTCGGAGAAGCCGTTGGCGATCTCGCGGCCGGTCGCGAACAGCTCGAAGCGCTCGGTGACGCCGGGGCGCGTGTCGGATTCGCGCGCGAGCGGCGACACCTCGACCGGGTAGTCCACGATGAAGGTCGGCGCCCAGAGCTTCGACTCGGCCGTCTCCTCGAAGAGCGCGAGCTGCAGCGCGCCCAGCCCGGCGTTGCGGTGACGGGGGTCGTTCACGTCGACGCCGTGCGAGGCGAGCGCGCCGCGCAGGAACGCGGCGTCGGCGAGCTGCGCGTCGGTGTACTGCGGCGCGTGCGCGCGGATCGCCTCGACGATGGTCATCCGTGCGAACGGCGCGCCGAAGTCGAGTTCGCGCCCCTGGTAGGTCACCGTCGTGCCGCCGGTCGCGGCGAGCGCCGCGTCGCGGAGCACCCGCTCGGTGAAGTCCATCACCGCGAGGTAGTCCCAGTACGCGGCGTAGAACTCCATCATCGTGAACTCGGGGTTGTGCCGCGGGCTGATCCCCTCGTTGCGGAAGTTCCGGTTGATCTCGAACACCCGCTCGAAGCCGCCGACGACGAGCCGCTTCAGGTAGAGCTCCGGCGCGATCCGCAGGAACATCTCCTGGTCGAGCGCGTTGTGGTGCGTGACGAAGGGCTTGGCCGCGGCGCCGCCGGGGATCGGCTGCAGCATCGGCGTCTCGACCTCGAGGAAGCCGGCGTCGGTCATCGTGCGGCGGATCGCCGAGACGATCGTGCTGCGCGCGCGGAAGGTGCCGCGCGCGGCCTCGTCGGCGATCAGGTGCACGTAGCGCCGCCGATACTTCGTCTCCTGGTCGGCGATGCCGTGGAACTTGTCGGGCAGCGGGCGCAGCGACTTCGCGAGCAGCCGCAGGCGTGCCACGCGCACCGACAGCTCGCCCTTCATCGTGCGGAACAGCGTGCCCTCGGCGGCGACGATGTCGCCGAGGTCCCAGTGCTTGAAGGCCTCGTGCGCGTCGGCGCCGACGCCCTCGTCGTTGATCCAGAGCTGCAGCCGGCCGGTCGCGTCCTGCAGCGTGGCGAAGCTCGCCTTGCCCTGCACGCGCTTGAGCACCATCCGGCCGGCGACCGAGACCGCGACGTGCGCCGCGGCGAGCGCGTCGCGGTCGGCGCCGGCGTGCGCGGCGAGCAGCTCGGCCGCGCGGTGCGCGGGCACGAAGTCGTTCGGGAACGCCGGGCCCGCCTCGCGCAGCTTCGCGAGCTTCGTGCGGCGCTCGGCCATCACGTGGTTCTCGTCGGCGGCGAGGTCGGGTGCCTCGGGCGCGGGGCTCGTCGGGGGCTGGGTCATCGTGGTCTCGTCGGGCGGCGGCGCTCGGGCAGGGGGCTCAGACGCCCTGCTTGAGGCTCGCGGTGATGAACGGGTCGAGGTCGCCGTCGAGCACCGACTTGGTGTTGCTGATCTCGACGTTGGTCCGCAGGTCCTTGATCAGCGACTTGTCGAGGATGTACGAGCGGATCTGGTGGCCCCAGCCGATGTCTGACTTCGCGGCCTCGGTCTGGTCGGCGATCGCCTGGCGCTTGCGCAGCTCGTGCTCGTAGAGGCGCGAGCGCAGCATCGTCATCGCCTCGTCCTTGTTGCGGTGCTGCGAGCGGTCGTTCTGGCACTGCACGACGATGTTGGTCGGCAGGTGCGTGATCCGCACCGCGGACTCGGTCTTGTTCACGTGCTGGCCGCCCGCGCCCGACGCGCGGAACACGTCGATCCGCAGGTCCGCGGGGTTGATCTCGATCTGGATCGAGTCGTCGACCTCGGGGTAGACGTAGACCGACGCGAACGAGGTCTGGCGCATGTCGCCGGCGCCGAACGGGCTCTTGCGCACCAGCCGGTGCACGCCGGTCTCGGTGCGCAGGTGGCCGTAGGCGTGGTCGCCGTCGACGCGGATCGTCGCGCCCTTGATGCCCGCGGTCTCGCCGGCGGACTCCTCGAGCACCTCGGCGGTGAAGCCCTTGCGCTCGCAGTAGCGCAGGTACTGGCGCAGCAGCATCTGCGCCCAGTCCTGCGCCTCGGTGCCGCCGGCGCCCGACTGGATCTCGACGAAGCAGGGGCTCGCGTCGAGCTCGCCGGAGAACATCCGACGGAACTCGAGCGTCTCGACGCGTTCGCGCAGCTGCGCGACGTCGGCCTCGACCGCGACGAAGGTGGACTCGTCGTCCTCCTCGCGCGCCATCGCGAGCAGGTCGCCGCTGTCGGCGAGGCCCTGCTCGAGCGAGGCGATGCCCTCGACCACCGTCTCGAGGACCTTCTTTTCGCGGCCCAGGTCCTGGGCCAGTTTCGGGTCGTTCCAGATGTCCGGCGCCTCGAGGCGCTGGCTCACTTCCTCGAGCCGCTCGCGCTTCAGGTCGTAGTCAAAGATACCTCCGGAGCTCGCCGAGGCGGGCACGCAGGTCGTCGATCAGCGACTGGGTCTGGTTGAGGCGTTCGGCATCCATCGGGGTCGGCTCGCGTATGCGGTGGCGCGGCCGCGGGACGGCCGTCGCGCGCCCGCGCGGCGCGCGGGCAACCCGAGATTGTAGCCGAGCGGTCGGCGGGGCCGCCGCGGCGTGCGTCAGTTCGACCCGGTCGGGGCGGGGCGGATGTCCTGCACGAAGCGCGGCGCGGGCAGTCCTCCGCCGAGCGTGAAGGGGGCGGCGCCGAGGTCTGCGGGGGGGGCGCGGCGCTCCCGCGTTGCCGGTCGGGGCCGCGACCACCGACTGCGATGCGGCGGGCTGCGATGCGGCGGGCTGCGATGCGGCGGGCTGCGATGCGGCGGGCTGCGATGCGGCGGGCTGGGATGCGGCGGGCTGGGATGCGGCGGGCCGCGGTGTGGCGGTCGCCGTGGAGGGCGTCGTGGAGGGCGTCATCGACAGCGAGGTGACCGTGGCCGCCGCGGACTGAGGCGCGGTGGCCGGGGCCGCAGGCGCAGCGTCGGAC
>Ga0315899_10002411_pt1 | contig 20736 bp, 20 predicted proteins | sample LakEriMetagenome_2_FD_203518 | JGI IMG/M metagenome (GOLD analysis project Ga0315899, IMG submission 203518) | Freshwater fungal communities from buoy surface, Lake Erie, Ohio, United States - Buoy 4 MA112 | ecosystem: Environmental > Aquatic > Freshwater > Lake | place: USA: Lake Erie, Ohio... | reverse complement strand
TGCTGAAGTGCATCGACTCTGGAAGTTTGGCCAACCCCGCTGGCAATCAGACAGGCATTTTTGGCTAAAACAATCGTGTTTGATTTAGTATGTTTAACAATCTTATTGGCAAACACCAGATCATTTAACTGTTGTTCAGTTGGCTTGCGATCTGTTACAGGACTCATGTCTTCGGCTGATTCCATCAACATATCTTTATCCTGTTCAATGATGCCGTTTAACAATGTTTTAAACTGTTTTGAAGGAAGTTGTACGTCGTTTCTTTTAAGGAGAATACGATTTTTCTTGGCTGTTAATATTTCTTTTGCAGGCTCTGCAAAAGAAGGTGCAATGAGTACTTCAAAAAATAGATTGTTGATTTCAGCAGCAGTTTCAGCATCAATTTCACGATTGCAGATTAATACTCCACCAAATGCAGAAACTGGATCACAGGCAAGTGCTGCTTTCCATGCCTCAATGATAGAGTTATTACTTGCAATTCCGCAGGCATTGGTATGTTTAAGAATTGCAAATGTTGGCTCTTCAAATTCATCAATCAGTGCTACTGCAGCGTCAACATCAACCAGGTTATTATAAGAGAGTTCTTTACCATTTAATTTGTCGAACATTTTATCCAAGTTGCCGTAGAATACCCCATTTTGATGTGGATTTTCTCCATAACGTAGCGTGCTGGCCTTTTGCTCACTGTATTTAAAAACTATTAAAGGATCTTCCTGATTAAAATAATTAAAAATTGCAGTATCATAATGCGATGAAACATTAAATGCCTGACGAGCAAAGGCTTTGCGATGATTTAATGTAGTATAACCGTCGTTTTCTGTTAAGATTTCACCTAATGTTTTATAATCGTCCTTGGATGCGATAATAACTACATCGTTAAAATTTTTGGCTGCTGCCCGGATTAGGGATATTCCCCCAATATCAATTTTCTCTATGATGTCGGCTTCAGAAGCTCCTGACGCCAGAGTTTCTTCGAAGGGGTAGAGGTCCACAATTACAAGATCAATTTCTGGAATTTCATACTGCCCGATCTGATTTTTATCTTCTTTATTTTCCCTGCGGTTAAGGATACCTCCAAATACTTTTGGGTGAAGTGTTTTTACACGTCCGCCAAGAATTGATGGATATCCTGTCAAATCTTCTACGGCAATAACATCAATACCAAGCTCCCTGATAAATTTTTCAGTACCCCCAGTTGAATAAAATACTACTCCCTGCTCATTTAACTGGCGAATTAGAGGTTCTAAATTATCTTTATAAAAGACTGAAATTAAGGCATTTTTAATCTTGACAGGCTGGCTCATTGAGGTTTAATTCTAAAACTGCAAAGATAGTTTTTTTGATTGGTTTGCCACGAAAATTTAGTTAAAAAAATGGCAGGATGCAGGATGTATAGAATAAGCTTTTGATGATTTGGTTGAGCTAAATTAGCTGGTGTTTTTAAATCAACATCCCAGGGTTTTTAAATTAAGACTTCATCTTTTTTAACAACTGCTCCACTACTTTTGGGTAATGTAAATGCTCCAGCTGCTGCCCCTTGAATTTTATCATTTCCAAGTCATCACCTGCCTCTATCCTGAACCGGGATTGATGTATTATTTCACCTTCATCAAAGTTTTCATCAACGAAATGAATGGTTATTCCCGACTCTTCTTCTTTTGCATCAATAACGGCATGATGTACCCGATCACCATACATACCTTTTCCTCCATATTTTGGGAGCAGGGCGGGATGAATATTGATAATTTTATTTGGAAACGCTTTTAATAAATTTTCTGGTATCAGCCACATAAAGCCAGCCAGTACGATGAGGTCAATTTGTAGATTTTTTAATATTTCAACTACAAAGTTTGTTTTGTAGAATTCATTCTTGTCAAAAATGTGCGACGGAATCTCAAAATTATCGGCACGTTGCAAAACGTAAGCTTCAGGGTTATTTGTCAGAACGATAACGACTTCAGCATCCAAATGTTTTTTAAAATGCTCCATAATTTTTTGAGCATTTGACCCAGACCCTGATGCGAAAATTGCGATACGTTTCTTCACGATTTTTCTATTTTTAACAAAGATATTATTTTGAAGGTTTTTTGGAAATGATCTTGATCAATTTGTCAATTATCAATTTGTCGATGTGAGGAATTAGCAAATTAGCAAATGATGAATGGTTATTGATTAAAATCAATCAATAAATCGATATCGCCATTCTTCATGAATTAAAGCCCCAAAACCTGTCTCAATTTCGGATAACCTGTTTTACTAACCGGAATTTTTTCTCCTGATTTAAGAATAGCCAGATGAGATTCCTTTTCATAAGGATCAATTCTTGTGATTTCATTAATTCTGACTATGTACGATCGGTGCACTCTTACAAAATCATCTTCTCCAAGTAGCTTTTCGAAATAGGCCATCGTTTTATTCTTAAGAAATGATCCTTCAGAAGTATGGATTTTTACATAGTCATCATCAGCAGCAAGGAAAAGAATGTCATTTACAGGGATGATTTTAATTTTTGTTCCTGTTTTAACTACTACCCGCTCATTTCTCAGACTAGAGTTTTGAATATGGTCTAGTAGTTGTTTAGTATTTTGTTTTGGTAGAGTAACTACTCGTTGATCCATCCATTTTTGAACAGCTTTATCAAAGCGCTCTTTAGTAAATGGTTTGAGCAGGTAATCTACGGCATGCTCTTCAAAGGCTTTAATTGCATACTCATCAAAAGCGGTAGTAAAGATTACAGATGGAGGCTGTTCTATCAGTTCTAGCATTTCAAATCCATTGATCTTGGGCATTTGAATATCCAGAAAGATGAGATCCGGTTCATATTGGGCAATTGCTTTGACACCTTCAAAGCCATCATTACACTCCTTAACAATTTCGAAATCAGGCCAAGACCGTAGGTATTCAATTACTACTGAACGTGCCAGAGGCTCGTCGTCAATTAAAACTACTCGCATAATCATGTCTGAGGAATTTTTACTAAAGTTGTAAATATATGGCTGTATGCTGTTGTTTCCAAAAGGTCGGTTCTTCCAAATAATAGATGTAATCTTCTTTTAACTCCACTAAGTCCGAAGCCGGTTCCATGTTTCGGACGGTTAGTATCCGGATCGTATGGATTTTGAACAGTTATCTGAAGCTCATTCTCCTGGCATTCGGCAAAAATGCTGATGGTAACTATTCCAGTGGTATCATAAAGACCAAATTTAATAGCATTTTCTACGATAGGCTGCAAAAGCATAGGCGGTAGTAATTTTTTTTGCAGGCATCATTATAAGATATTTCTGTAGAGAGCCGGTGTCCAAACCTTACTTTTTCAATTTCGAGATACAATTGTAAGTGTTCCAGTTCATCAATAAATGAAACGGGTTGCTGATCTTCCTTTTTAATAGTCCCTCTCAGAAAATCTGACAATTGATGGATCATTTTTCTCGCTTCTTCTGGTCTGCTTCCAATTAAAGCTGTAATTGAGTTTAAACTGTTAAACAGAAAGTGTGGTTGTAATTGTTGCCTTAAATTATATAGCTCAGCATCTCTGGCCAAAGATTCAGCCTCTATCTTTCTTTTTTCGGTTTCTTTCTGATCCTCCTGAGTATACCACACCACACTTATCATCGCCATAAGTCCGATAATTAACAGCCCAATAAAGAATCGAATTGGTAAGGAATTATATAAGAATTCATTGTAAATAGGATCATTTAAAATGATACTGTCAAGTACCCAGTTATTGATCAGTAGCCAAAGAATAGCGAGAATTGAACAATACATCAGCATCAGGAGATATCTGTTTTTCTCAGGCCGGTAATATTTGAGGTTGTTTCCAATCAGGTAGCATGCAATTGCAAGAAGTAAATTACTTACGGCGCCATCAAGTAATGATATTTGAAATGTGAATCCAAACCAAAGTAAAATTGCTGACTGAGACAAAATACTGGCAACAATACATTGTACGATAACAAGTAAGATCTTGTTTCTAGACAAAACCCCGTTATTCAGATCAGTATTATTAGATTGTCGCTGTGGCACTTGTTTGTTGATTTTGGCTTATCAGTAATGCTTTTTGATGACTCATTTCAATGTATTCTTCGGCATCATTCACCTCAAGAATTGAACAATATATTTCAGATCCATCTTTAAGTTCATCGACCTGATAAAGCTCAGTCATATTTATGAAATCCCAACGGATGGGTGATTGATCTTTGTTTTCTAGGGCAATTTTCTCTTCATAGATTAAATTCTTTCCTTTTTTTAGAGCTTCCTTTTCGCAAGTAGCGCTGATTAGTCTGAGTTGCTCATCAAATTGTGGCGGATGATTTCCATTGCCGCAGGTGATTCTGAAAACGAGTTTAGCAACATACCAGTTCATAACTATAGAATTTATGGGTTGATGGATGATGTATTAAAAACAAGTTTTCGATCAGCTTAAAAGCTTTTGATATCTATTCCTCCAAATATTGAAGTACCCTCAATCACCAGAATCTTATCAGGAATAGCATTCAGCTGTGGAGGCCGCTTATCTTCAATTCCCCCAAAAATTGCAACCATTTCAGAATGGATAGTCCAGTTTGCAGGAACAATAATCTTCGTTCCACCAAAAACCTGTACAACTTCAATTTTTACTCTTCCTTTAATATCGGCCTGCATGAGATTGATCTCACATCCACCGAAAAAATTTACTATCTCCCCACCTTGAAAATTTTTGGATACTATATTCTTTTTTACGCCTCCAAAAATAGAGACAGACTCAATTTTGTCTTCTGTCAAAGTTCCAGACTCAGGTTTCTCAGTTGTTTCCCCTGTGTGGCTAGTGTCATTAATTTCAGGTTCTTCCCATTTATCCCAGTTTGTAAATTCATCAGCCTGAAACGCCTTCTTTCTTCCAAAAACCAGCCAGCTTCCAATACCAATAATTAGAATAGGCCAGAAAAATCTACTCAGTTCCAAGTCGGGTATTATTTTATTGCTGAGAAATAATGCGCCGATGGCAATAGGCATAAATGCAGAGGGACGATTATATCCCTGACGATAGCCAATAAAAACACCAATCAAAATCAGGAAAACAGGCCAGCTGAAAATCCATCGTGGAATAAAGAAAATGTCTAAAGTGCGTAATAATAGTACGAAGCCCAGTCCAAGTAAAACTAAGCCAACTAAGGTTTTACCTGATTTTTTATGTGAGCTGTTAAAATTTTGCATGGCTATAATATTTAATTCAAAGCTATTGGTTATGTCCTATTGAGAAATATAAAATAGGTGAGTTTACTACTCTTCTCGGTGAATGTCGTAATAATGTCGGTGAAAAAAAATCAAAATTAGTTGAGACCCGATGGCAATCGGGTTGAGAATTGAATTTGCGTTGTGCTACTTACCATTTGCTCATTTGCTCATTTACTCATTTACCCATTTGCTAATTTACTCCTGATATATACATGTTTGATATTTCCTTTACCGGATATCCTTTCATCAAATTCGAATTTATTCAGGCTTTTGATTAGTGGAAGCAATTTGGGATAATTATAATTTCTTGAATCGAAATCAGGTTTCTTTTTCAGTAGTAAATTGCCAAGGTTCCCAAGATAAGCCCATCCATTCTCATCTTCAAGGTCAGAAATACTATCACTGATCAGTTTTATTAGTTCTTTATCAATATTATTCAGAGGGGCATTTTTTTTCTTAGCAGTTTTCTTCGATTTTCTGGCCAATGGAGTTTCATCAGATGGAAATTCTTCTGTGTTGGTTTCTTCCAAACCCAGAATTTCTATGTAGATAAATTTGTCACAAGCTGTGATAAAAGGTATCAGGGTTTTCTTCTCACCGATTCCAATAACCATCATTCCGGCTTCCCTTAAGCGGGTAGCTAGTCTTGTAAAATCACTATCACTTGAAACAATACAAAATCCGTCTACCTTACCGGAATATAAAATATCCATTGCATCGATAATCATTGCACTGTCACTTGCATTTTTGCCAGTAGAATAACTGTATTGCTGAATAGGGGTAATTGCATTCTCTAGTAAAACCCTTTTCCAGCCAGAAACAGTTGGTTTTGTCCAGTCTGCATAAATTCGCTTAAAGGTCGGGGTGCCGTATTTGGCGATTTCCTGAAACATGGGTTTTACATTCGCATATGGCACATTGTCAGCATCAATGAGAACTGCAAGTCTGAGATCTTTAGTTATTTCCATGCTTTAAAATTTTAAGCGCTTTTTGATAAAGGTATAGCTTTTAACATTAAGAAATAGCTGTTTTTATGTCCCTGTTTTCTCTAATCTCATACTTCTTTTTATTATTGATCAGATAATTTCAGGTATGATAAAAATTGGTATCGACTGACTCGCAGCTATAGCTCAATGGCCTTATCCGACTAATGATAATCGAACCATTTTACCATTCGGGCACCAAAATCAGGTTATTTATTGACTTTCCATTGATGTGAATCATCAGACATGATCTCCCTTCCCCAGATTGGTAGTTCGGCTTTTAATCTTTCTACTATTTCATTACAGGCATCGATTGCAGCTTTTCGGTGTGCTGAAGAAGTAAAAACGAATAAACAGATTTCACCAGCAGCTATTTCTCCGAGGCTATGGTGTACGTGCATACAGGTTAGTGGATATTTGGCAAAAATATCCTCCCTGATTACATGCATTTTTTCAATTGCCATATCTTCATATGCGGTAAAATCAATGGCACGTACTTTCCCGTTTTCGGTTTCATCAGCCCTGATCTGACCCAAAAAGATGCTGTGCCCTCCAATCGCTGTTTGAGTGCTATGTTTTTGGATACTTTCGGCAATGAATGTAGCTGGAATTGCTCCCTGATTGAATATGTTTTTTGGTTTTCTTTCTGACATGATCATGCTATTTGGTTTTCTGCCAACCTGCGATTCCATCCTTTAAACTATATATTTTCCTTGACTTGCCGAAATACGATGATAAAATCTCGGCAGCACTTGCACTACGCTTACCACTTTGGCAGAAAAGTATAATTGTTTGAGCATGGATATCCGGGATTTGATCTTTTAAAACACTAAGAGGAATTTTGATATGCTTAAAATCTGTCATCTCGGGTAATTCTTCAGCTTCCCTGACATCAACAAACTGTATGTTTTCGTCTTCTGTCATTTTTTCAAAATCTTGCTGGTCCAGTTCATATGCTGAATGAGTAGCACAAAACCAATCGTAATTATAGGCCTTGAACGCACTGATATTTTCTGGTATCATGTTCTCTGTTTCAGCATTTTGGCATAGTTCCAATTCAAAAAAATGATTGTTAAGGGAATTGTACGTTAGTAAACGGTTGATCAGGGCATTCCCAATACCAGTGATTAACTTAATGGTCTCATTGGCCATCATCGTTCCAATGATTCCGGGAAGTACACCTATTACACCTGCTTCTTCGCAGTTTAGAACCTCTCCATCTGCGGGTGCATCAGGGAAAAGGTCACGGTAATTTACCGCCGATTTTGACTCTGGAGGATGATTTAAAATTGCTAATTGGCCCTCGAAGCGTGATATTGCACCATAGACAAGAGTTTTCTTAAGTATTACACAGGCATCATTAATGAGGTATCTGCTTGCAAAATTATCAGTACCATCAAGTACAATGTCAAATCCTTTGAAGATATCAGGCGCATTATCATTACTGAGTTTTTCGTTGAAAACGATGATCTCAATATCAGGATTAATCTGTTCAAGTACATCTCCGGCACGCAGCGCTTTTGAGAGTCCGATATCATGGACAGAGAATAAAATTTGCCTGTGAAGATTGCTTAAAGAAACCAGATCAAAATCTACAATACCAATCCTGCCAACACCTGCACCTGCAAGATAAAGTAATGCCGGACAACCTAAACCACCTGCACCTACGACTAGTACTTTTGCATCCTTTAATTTCTGCTGGCCAATTTCACCTAGTTCTTTCAGGGAGATCTGGCGCTGGTATCTATCGTTTTTTGGTGGATTGATCATGATCAGCCTCCGGAAAATGGGGGTAATAATGCGATATTATTGTCTCCGCTAAGAATGGTATTCTCATGGATTACTTTTTTATTCAATGCAATGGCATATTTGGTATTCGCTAGAAGCGGGTACATGTCATTCAAGGTTTTAATCAGTGTCTCTGAGTCAGGGATATCTTGAAGTATCATTTCTTTTCTTCCGGTAATTTCTGCGAGCTGTCCGAATAAAGTTAGATGTACCTGCATATTATTTTATGTAAAAATAAGTTTAATTCCGGCCAGCAAGAGTACGAATGCCAGAGTATTTTTTAAAATATTCTGGTTGAATTTTAATGAACCAAAATAAGAACCGCACAAACCGCCTGCAAAAGCAATGACTACATAGCTGATCATATCCGGACTAAACTCTATGCCCTTACTTAGGTGGCCTGCCAGCCCTGAAAGAGAGTTGACAAAAATAAATAGAGCACTAATCGCTGCGGTTTGTTTTTGATCTGTCCATTTAAGCAAGAGCAAAACCGGTGAGAGAATGATTCCGCCACCAATTCCAATCAGTCCGGATAGAAACCCAATGAATGATCCTATCAAAATGGAAAGTAAAATATTATTTTTCTGAATCTCTTCGCTTTGGAAATTAGCAAAGAAAAAGAAACGTATTACCGGGATTAGTAAGAGTAACCCCAGAATTTTTTTATAAAAATCAGCTTCAATACTTATCAATCCGCCCAAAAAAGCCATCGGTATGGATGCTATGGCCAGAGGCAGAAATATAGGCCATTTGAAGTGTTTTCCTCGATAGAACTGGTAGAAAGAGGTTAAAGAAACAAAGAGGTTCAGTAGCAGTGCAGTAGGCTTCATTACCTCCGGTGATATGGCATAAATTGCCATCAAGGCAAGATAGCCGCTGGCTCCGCCATGCCCTACTGAAGAATATAGAAAAGCAACAATAAATAACAGAATATAGAAAATATAAATGCTTTCCATTTGATCAGAATGATGGTAAAAGATGGATTTCTACTTCCTCTCCGGCCTTGAATTCTGATTGCTCTGCTTCAAGCTCGATCAGGCAGTTGGACTTTGCAAAAGAACTAAGTCTGAATGATTCCTGAGCCTTAAGTTCCTTAACAGTTTTGCCATTGTAATATGCCTTAAGGAAATGAGTCATGCCTGCCGGTTTTTTTATATCCGATTCCAGAACTGCATTGATTTTTATCATTTCCTTTTGCTTATTACCAAGCAAACCAATTGCAGGATATACATATTCATAAAAACAGGTTAACACCGATGCCGGATTTCCAGGTAAACCGAAAACGTATTTTTCACCTTTTTTACCGAAATAAATTGGTTTACCAGGTTTTTGCTTGATTTTATGGAATACCTGCTCTACGCCATTTGCCTCGGCTGCGCGAATAACAAAATCATAATCGCCAACACTTACTCCGCCAGTTAATAAAACCAGGTTACTGTTTTGTAGGGCTATTGCCAAAACTTCAATTAGAATCTTAAGATCATCCTCGGCAGAGAATACATCAACATTTAATATTCCTGCCTCTCTGATTGCAGCATTTAACGCATAAGAATTAGATTCATATACCTGTCCGTAATTTAGAGCTAAACCCGGTTGCTGAAGTTCATTGCCTGTGAGGATAATACTGATTGTTGGTGCTGGATAGACCATAAGTTCATGAATGCCCAGGCCTGCTAGAAAACCAATTGCAGTGGGGTTTAATAAATGACCCTTTTCAAGCGCAATTTCACCCTTCTTAGCCTCAGAACCTTGAATTCTTACATTCTGTCCGATAGCTAAGTTATTGTCTTTTATTAGGAGTTTGCCGTCAAGAACATCAACTTTTTCTTGCATTACAACCGTATCTGATCCATGCGGTACTACAGCACCGGTAAAAATCCGACGCGCTTCATCTGATTGTATCGGATCCAGTCCAGCCAGTCCGGCCTGAGCCATACCCGCAATTTTAAGTGTTTCTTTTTTCTTCCATCCCTGATAATTTATGGCGTAACCATCCATTGAAGATTGGTTGAATGGGGGAACATCAGTCAATGAAAAAATGTCTTCTGCAAGGATCAGACCTGCTGCAGCATTAATCGAAACTTTTACAGGATCCGGAGTTTTAATACTTTCCCTGATTAATTTTCTTGCGTCCGAGACCTGAATGAATTCTACCGGCATTTCTTATGAATTTTTTGAATAAACCTGGAGTTTATTTAATTAAACAGCTACCTAATTGACTTAAAAATCTCATCCTCCAATACTAATCATACTCCTATTATATAGATCTTCTGTTTGTATCTTTTCAAAATCCTGCGTGAATTGCCCTCCCAATTCTTTTGCTTTTGAGCGGATACTGTCCTGAATCAGGGGTAGAACAGGCTCTCCTTTTCTGAGTGCAGTAAGCAGATCAGTTTCTTCCTGAGAAAAAAGACAATTTTTCATTTTGCCATCGGCAGTAAGCCTCATCCGGTTACAACCCGCACAGAATGGAGAACTCATGGTGCTGATTATGGCAAATGTTCCTGCATGCCCATCAATAGTATATTTTTTTGCTGTATCATGAACATCGCCCTTGAGTGGAACAGGACTATATTTTTTACCTATTTCATCCAGCATTTCTTTCCAGGTAAAAACCTGATTGCTGGTCCAGCGGTTACCTTCAAATGGCATGAACTCTATAAACCGGACATGAACAGGTGTGTTTTTTGTCCAGGCAACAAAGTCATTGATCTCATGCGCATTCATTCCTTTCATCACTACCACATTCACTTTTACATGAAAGTTTCGGTCGATCATCAGGTGAATATTGTCCATTACCTTTTTGAAGCTGTCTCTGCGTGTGATGATGTTGAATTTGTCAGAATCAAGGGTATCCAGACTAATGTTTAATGAGCTAATTTTTGCTTCTTCAAGTATGTTAACAAAATCATGAAGACGGGTAGCATTTGTAGTCAATGTTAATTTGACAGGCAGTTTTGCCAGTCGAAGGATGATATCTGCAGCATCTTTCCTTACCAATGGTTCACCACCGGTTAGTCGTATTTTATTTACCCCATTTTCTACAAAAAGTTTTGCTAATGATTCAATTTCTTCAGGCTGCATTAGCCTTGAATGAGGCGTAAATTCATAGTCTTCTTCAGGCATACAATAAAAGCAACGCAAATTGCAATTGTCTGTAAGAGAGATTCTCAGATAATTATGAACCCGGTCAAATGAATCGATAAGCATGGTTAAAAATACGCTATTTCAGTAAATTTCTGTAATCCTGCATTGTATCAATATCAATACTGCCCAGTTCGAAAGGAATTGACTCAATTAAGGCAGCATGTTGTTTTATCAAGGATCTTGCTCCGGTATCCCCTTTTAGTGCAGAAAGTTCGTCGAAATGCTTTTTATGAAACAGGGCAGGGGTACCTTGTATATTTTTATAGCTGCTGGCCACAATTGAACTGCCGCTATCCTCATGCTTTTTAATCAATTTTTTCAATAAGTTTTTATTGACATGGGGTTGATCGCAAACCATCAGGATTACAGCTTCGCAATCCGGAAACTGCATAAGAAGGGAATGTAAACCATAAACAATGGAAGATGCCATCCCGCTCTCCCAGTTAGGGTTTTCAGTAATTATCAACGAATTTAATTCAAGCTGTGGAGATATTTGTTGAATGGATGCCCCCATAACGACCATGACTGGGCCAATTCGGCTTTCAAGGGCAATGTCGATGGTATGTTGAAGCAGATTTTTCCCCTGATAGGATAGTAATTGCTTCGGACTACCCAATCGTTCTGAGCGTCCGGCTGCAAGAATAATTAGTCCGTATTTACCATTCAGCTCTTTTGATTGCATCTTTAATTAATTTCTTGGATGGATAGGAGATTTTCTGTTCCTGAGTAAGCTTCCGTCTCTTCCTGAAAATGCTGCCCTGATTCCTGCAGCAAGTGATAATGCGATTTCTTCTGGGTTAACTGCCCCAATATCAAGGCCTAATGGAGCATAAATTCTTGCTATCTCAGCGTCACTTAGAGTAAGTCCTTCTTGATTTAACTCAGCCCAAATTCGCTCTGATCGCACGCGCGGACCGAGCATGCCGATGTAGGATGCGCTTGTATTCAGTACTTTCGGGAGATTTTTTTTATCCGTTTTGTAATCATGAGACATGAGAATGATTGCGGTATGTTCATCAATGATCAAATCCGAAAATTCTGCTGGTGCCCTGATTTCATCTGCGATACCCTTGATCATTGCATTAACTTTAATCAATTCTGCAATGATGCTCACACGCCATCCCAGTTCTTTAAATAAGCGACTCATAGGGTATACATCATACTGATGACCCATAAGAATCACGTGAATTTCTGGAGGTAAAATTTCAATGAATAGATCAGCCTTCCTACCATCCCGACCTTCGAAGTGATAGGGAGCAGATTTGTTTTCGGCTATCTGATATTGAATCTGCTTTTCTATTTCTTCCTCATAGTTTCTGTCTGCAAAAACACTTAGATTACCTGATCCCTTATATTTGATAATTTGGCCGATTTTAGGCAATGCCCACCCATCACTTAAACCAGTAATCGTGACTAGCGTATGTGTTTCTCTATTTTCTTGCAGGCATGATTTTAAGATTTCAATTTGATTTTCAGGATCATCGAAATCTAAAGGACAAAAGAGTACATCGATAATTCCATTGCATCCTAGTCCGACTCCAATCTGATGTGGATCATCTTCACTGGTATCATATGTGATTAGCGTAGGGCGGGAGCTATTTATAGCCAGACGCGCCCTTTTTAAGGCATCACCCTCAAGGCATCCACCGCTGATTCCGCCAATCCAGGTGCCATTATCCATCACCAGCATTCGTGCACCGGTTCGTCTGTATGATGATCCTTCTACCCGTACAACTGTTGCCAATGCAGCTTGCTGAGTGGCTTTATCCAGTTCATCGTAAGCTTTTATGATGGCTTTAATTTCTTTCATTATTCAATGATAATTATTCTGATAATTAAATAGTGATTATCCTAAAAATTATTTTGATACACTAGTTAGTTCTGATTTTAAATTATATTATTTCGAATCAGAAATCAGTCAGATCAGCATACAAAAATCCTAATTTTTTAATTAGTAAGCGTACACTATTTGTGTCGGATTTAATGTTTTCTACTTTGTTTAATTTCGGGTAAAGCGATAATGGATGGTTCGATGTTTTAGTCGGATTTATTAATCCAGATAGTTGAAAAGGGCGTATGATGAATTAATTTAAATTTCGTTTTTTAAAATGCGAGGAGAAAAGCTTAGCATAAGTATTTTGTAATCAGGTTGTCAAGTTATAATACATGGTTATAAATTACCTGTTTGGTTTAGCCTAAAGTAAGGGTGAAAATAGCCGAATTAGCTTCTCCATAAATTTCTTAAAAATGGATCTTTTAGTCCATTCATGGTGATTCAATTTTACCGAATCTTGCAAATCGGAATTAAACAAGGTAACTAATTCATTCGCTAACTGCTCATCATAAACAATTGCATTTACCTCAAAGTTGAGGTCAAAACTTCTGGAATCCATGTTAGCAGTTCCAATCATTGCGATTTTAGCATCACAAACCATAGTTTTAGCATGTATAAACCCCTTGGAGTATTGAAATAGTTCGATTCCAGCCTTTAGCAGGTCTGCATAATAGGATCTTACCGCAAAATCTACGAACAATGAATCAGACCTCAGAGGCACCAATATTTTCACTTTAACACCGCCTAATGCGGCTATGCACAACGCATCGAGGAGGCTGCTATTGGGAATAAAGTAGGGACTCGTAATTAGAATTTCTTTACTTGCAAGGTTAATTGCCTGTAGTGTGGCATACAATATCGCCGGACTTGGAGAATCAGGACCACTGGCTGCAATCTGAACAATCTTATTTCCATTTATCGGAATGGAACTCAAAGGAGGAAAAAATTTATCAGTAGGTTCAAGTTTAAGTTCAGAACAGAAGTTCCAGTCGCACATAAAAAGGTATTGCAGGTATTGAACACCCGGTCCATCGATCCTCAAATGGGTATCTCTCCAAAAGAGTTTTCCAGGTTGATCTACCTGGTTAATATACTTGTCGGAAACGTTGATTCCGCCTATAAATGCAGTCACACCATCAATTACAATAATTTTGCGATGGTTTCTGTAGTTCAGTCGATTGGCAAGGCTAATAAATCGAATTTTGAAAAATGGGTATGATTCAATTCCCTGAGATTTTAGTCTGGGAACCATTGTTTTCCGGATACCCTTGCTTCCAAAATCATCATAAATAAATCTCACCTTTATTCCTTCCCTGACTTTCTCTGTTAATATTTTCTCGATCTCCCTGCCGATATGATCGTCTTCGAAAATATAGTATTCAATATGGATATGATCTTTTGCATTTTTTAAGGCTTGCAAAACATCCGGAAATTTATTTTCACCATTGATCAAAAGTTTTACAGAATTATCAGAGGTCAGGGGACTGAGTGTATCATTTAAAAGCATGTTAGCCAGCTCTTCATTACTTTTAACAGTGGCATCACCCAGATTGAAGGTTTGTTTTGAATATTGATGAATCTTTTTAAACAGTTTATCAGACAACTCACTGTTCTCAATCAACTTTTTGCTGTAAATTTTCCTGCTTCGGTAGTTTATTCCGAAAGTGAAGTAAAAAATTATACCAAGAAAAGGAACAAAAATGGCAAAGAGAAGATATGCAAGGCTTTTGGCATCTGTCTGGGTGTCATAAATAATCCTGATGCATACCAGAACCAGAACTAGCAAATAGGCTATCTCAAAAATTAGCTGCCAGGTCATTTCTGTTTAATCAGTTAATATCATAGCATGAAGATATAGTATTTACCTTGGAACTATTGGCACGAATACTTCTGTTACCTAATCATTACTCCATATTCACCAACAACGAAATTCAAAGTATGCTTCGAAATAGAGATCTGAGTCATATTCTTATACCTAATTTAACCTGAGTTCGATATAAGGTACATTAAAAATGCCATTTAAATTGATCTCATAATGCTCTAGAGTCGTATTATTTGATTTTTGAAACCAATACCAGCGTTTTTTAGCTTAGTTCAGTCCTTTCCTAGGGAGTATTTCCGGCCAGAAATCTTAGTCTATTTCAAATTACCAATAGCCGGAAGATATTTCCTTCGGCAAGGTTTATTTTACCTAGAGCTGTTTTTCATCGGGATGGGTTTCCGGTAATAGAACCATAGCCCATATTAAATAAACCCGAGTGGCAGCTCTATCTTTTTTGCAATAAGAATCTTATGATAAAATTAAATTTTCCGCAAAAAAATAGGGCAGAACACGGGGCTGGAATAAGCGAAGAGAAACAGACCCTGCTTTCTAAAAGGAGAGTAAAACTTCAATCTAAACTTAACCAAGCAAGATTCCCCCTTTGGTCGGTGTTCTCACCGTACCAAGCACCATCTATCAAATGGTCGGTGACGTCACCAGCCACAGGGAAATTATTTTTTCGATTAATTGGTAATCAGGTTGCATAAATGTTCAGCTTCTGATATTATTTTTTTAATTCTGGGTTCAGAGATTTGAAGTTCTTTCAGGACCTTTTCCTTGCCAATCAAATCTTTACACAGTATTATTCTTTTATCTAGCAATTGTTGTTTTTCATATTTGCTTATGGTAAGTAAGCTGGTTAGAGGGTGTAAACCCGATTGGTCAATGAGCGATTTTAAGCCTTTACCTTGCGGATAATCCCAACTAACTAAGTATAATCCCATACATAGCCCATACTTAAGTGCATCACTTGAAAAGCGTGTATTTGTAACTAATCCACCAACAAATTCCGTGTTATTATATTTTGGTTTCTTCTTTAGCTCCTCTTCAACATCCTTGAATCTTGAATGGATATACAATGGAACTTTGACATCACATAATCGACGCTGGTCGCTGTGAAACTTGCATTCTACCAGAATATGCCGATTCTCTCTCTGAGCAATAATATCTATTTCATGACTTACGCAATGTCCCTCTACCAAATTTCTCACCTCTGTGTGATAGTTTTTAAATTTCAGTAATTCACTGACATAATCTTCAAATGGGAAACCGGTAGGGCCCAATTCGAGAATAGATTGTTTGAGTTTATATCGGGCAGCAGCGTGTGAAGAATTTTTACGAAGCTGAGCAAAAGCCATGCGGTAAATTTCTTTGGTTGACATGAAGTCTTTTATTTCCGCCTTCACTTTTTCAATTACTTTATCGATAACCTCGTCTTCAGCTCTGGAACGCTTCAATGACTTCCTTAGTTTTTCTTCCTCAAATAAGGCTCGCTCACCCGACATCTTGGTCACGTAGATCTGTTTGGAATTCATGAATAGGTGTATTAATAAAGCTTAATATTCTTACTGCTCAACTATGAGCTTTAGCAAATTAAGAATGTTTTGGCAAAGTTTATTTATCGGATCAAGTTATAAAGTAAAAACTTAAAGCCAACTTTCTTTTGAGATGAATAGATCCCTGTTCCACCGGAGCAGAGGTAAGAAAATAAACAGGCGATGCCGATGAAAAAGACACTTTCTATCCCGAAAATTTCTATTCCAAGAATAGTAGATGCCACAGGAGTATTGCTAGCCCCCGAAAATAGTGCGACAAATCCCATTCCGGCTAACAACGCCATTGGGAGAGGAACAAACCAAACCAAGGCATTGCCAAGTGTGGCGCCGATGAAAAACAAAGGAGTAACTTCTCCACCTTTGAATCCTGCACCGATGGTAAATGAAGTAAAGAGAATCTTCAGGAGAAAGTCGTAAGAATCAAGATCAGTTTTGAATGCACTTTCAATCATTGGTATACCTAATCCAATATATTTTTGGCTACCCATCATCCAAACTGCCACAGCGATAACTATCCCGCCAATCAATGGACGCATTGGGGCATAGTTAATCTTTTTAAAAAGAGCTGAAAAGAAATGGGTCGTTCCGGAGAAAAACATAGCTGCAAGTCCGAAAATTATACCGACCACAATTGCCCATAGCATATTCTCAATGCTCATTACAGGTACAATTGGGATATCATACTGGGTATGACTGACGCCCCATGCAGTGCAGGTAAAATCTGCAATGATTGCTGCAAAAATACTGGGTAAAATTGCATCGTAGCGATATTGTTTCAGGATCAAAACCTCCAGGGCAAAAATTGCAGCGGCGAATGGAGTTCCGAAAATGGAGGCAAATCCGGCGCTGATACCAATAATAATCAGTATTTGCCGGTCCTGGGTTTTTAATTTAAATAGGTGGCTAAATTGATCTGAGATTGCTGCACCCATCTGGACTGCAGTACCTTCACGACCGGCTGAACCCCCAAACAGATGTGTGATTAATGTTCCGAATAGAACCATTGGTGCCATTTTTATTGGAATCACTTGTTTTGGATTATGGAACTCCTCCAGTAATTGATTAGTGCCTTTTACCACATTATTACCCCAATAATGATAAGCAAGTCCGATCATAAGACCACCAAGCGGTAAAAAACCAACAATCCAAAGATTACTTTCACGGAAAATTGTTGCCTGGTCTAACAAAGTCAGAAATAGGGCGGATGCTGTTCCGGCTAGAATTCCAACAATAATGGTAAGGCACAACCATTTAATAACATAGATCAACACAGCATGATGACTTAAACGTGCGGGTTGAGGATCATTATTCATACTTGGCTTATGTCAACAGGGATTTAATGAGGTATTTAACATGATGCAAGATAAATTATATTTTATTTGTGATTACAATAAAAATAAGGAGTTTGTGTAGGCAGGTCATGTGGGTAGCTGTAATTATCGATAAACTTATCTCATGATTTACGGCTGCTAAGGATTTATATTAAATGGTAAATGGTCATTTTACCAGACTAAACGCTTCTAAGAAAGACAGCTCCGGGTCAAATACCGGTTAATCCAAACAATGCTTATAATGCCCATGTCCAGATAGTTAAGCCATCATCTTACGATTAGCTCATTTTAATCCTAAACTCCCAATGTAATTTTCAGCTAGCTGATGAACAGATTTCTTTTTGCCTTCATCCCATTTATCGAACGTCTTGACCAGCATACCTAATCTGGGGTTTTTAAGAAAGAAAGCACGGTGAATGTCTAAGAATCTCCAAAACAATGCATCCCATATTTCCTGCCATTGGCCTTTAGGATAATCGCTCATCTTCATTAGGTAATTACTTCCACTTATATAGGGCTTAGTTGACATCAATCCACCATCCGCAAATTGGCTCATTCCATAAACATTTGGAACCATCACCCAGTCGTAAGCGTCAATAAATAACTCCATAAACCATCGGTAAACTTCATCGGGATCAAATTCGCAAAGCAGCATAAAATTGCCAAGCACCATCAACCGCTCAATATGATGACAATAACCTGTTTCTAGAACTTTTTTAATCGTTTCATCCACAGGAAAAATTCCGGTGGTACCATCATAAAAGCTTTTAGGAATTTTTCGGCTAAATCCCCAGAAATTTCTGACTCGCTCTTCGCTTCCTTTGGTGACGTATACCCCCCTCATGAACTCCCTCCATCCAATAATCTGTCGGATAAACCCTTCTAGAGAATTTAAAGGAATCTTATTTTTATTACTGTAATCCAGGGTTTTATGGATAATCTGATGTGGAGTGAGGAGGCCAGCATTTAGCATGGGTGTAAGTAAGCTATGATTTAGAAGCAGCTCCTTGTGGACAATGGCATCCTCATAATCTCCGAATTCGGCAAAACGTTTTTCAAGAAACTGATCGAGCCATTCTTCACTAGCTTTGAATCCTATTGGGTAATTTACCGTTTCACTTAATTTACCGATGTTGTTGGCAAAGTGCTGCTCGGTATAGGCTTTAGCTTCCAGTAAATAAGGGTCTGATTCAGGAAATTTAGTCTTTATTACTGCCTTTCCTTTTGGAAATTTCTTGCGATTCTCATCATCAAATGTCCATTGTCCACCTGAAGGCCCTCCAGTATCATCAATTAAGATTTTTCTTTTGATACGTTCCTGTTTATAAAATTCGGTTTGGAAAAACTTCTTTTTGGATGGATTGAAAAAATGGGCTAAGTCCTGAGTGTTATTTAAAAACATTGGAGAGTCCAGAATCTTGAGCTCAATCTTGAATTTTTGACAGGTATTTGTAATACGGTTTAATAACCAGTTATCTACCGGATCTACAATGAGCACAGATTCAAACCCTAAATCTTTTAAGTTATGAATCAGAATTCTGATATCAGCTTCAGGTTTATGCGCTTCAATGTAGGTTACTGAACTGCCTCGTTTCAAAAGGAAGCGTTCATAATACTTCATGGATGCCCTGTGAAAGGCTATTTTTTGTTTGTGAAAGTTAAAATGATTAAAGAATAAGCGCTCTTCCACCAGGTAAATTGAACCTTCGATTGAAAAAACCGGATTAAATTCAAATAATTGATGCGGAAAAATGAGTTTAATCGTTTTCATACCTTATTTTTTGATCTTTTACATCTTTCACTGCAATATTTTACCTCATTCCAGTTCTTTTCCCATTTTTTACGCCAGGTAAAGGGTAATTTACAAACAAGACAAGTTTTTTGAGGCAATTCGCTTTTTTTCATTGATGTAAAGTCATCATTAGGCCTTCGCCTTTTTTAATTTACCTGTTCTCTTTGTATTTCGTGTGTGTTTTCTGACAATACGTTGGTTTTCCTCCTGAACGAGTTCAGTTTTTCTGTGACCCCATATTTTTTCTTTGGCATGCTTTCCGGCTAATTCTAAATCAACAACCGGCAGTGGATAATCCTTACCTATTTTGATACCGGCAAATGTTTGTTCAAGGTCAGTCATTTTCCAGGGTTCATGGATATGTAATGCAGGAATATTTTGAAGTTCGGGCACCCAATTTCTGATAAATTTACCTTCCGGATCATGTTCTTTAGACTGTTTTACAGGATTATACATTCGTATGGTATTCACACCGGTTGTTCCGGCCTGCATTTGAAATTGAGTATAATGTATACCAGGTTCATAATCCAGAAACTGATTGGCTAAATGATAGACCCCAAGCCTCCAGTCGATGTCAAAATGATAGCATAAAACAGAAACCAGCATCGCCCTCATTCTGAAATTGATCCATCCCGTTTTAATAAGGCAGCGCATACAAGCATCGAAAAGCGGATAACCTGTTTTTCCTTCCTTCCATGCCTCCAGAATTGCGGTATTATTTTCATGCTTTAAGGATTCATATCCTTGATTAATACACGAAAGCTCATAGCTACATTCCATTTCAAATTTTTGAATAAAATGACAGTGCCACTTAAGTCGGGTGAGCATACCATTAAAAGCAAACTTATTGTTTGTATAGGCCGGATGTAAGCTAACAAATTGAAAGGCCTGCCGGATTGAAATATTGCCCCATGCTAAAAATGGAGATAAGCGACTACATGATTTCCGGCTTTCTTGCGGTTTGGATATCATTTTATGATAGGCAGAACCTCTGCCTTCAACAAAACTATGCAGGTATCGCCAGGCTTGCTGCTCACCGGCAGGTTGAAACTCCTGTGGATAGTTTTCAAGGTCAGTTTGGAGTTGTTCAGGTAACTTAAAATTGTGCTTAAATTGTAAACAGTTGAAAGATTGCTGGTTTATGATAATTTTACTACAAGCTGCTTCAAACCATTTCTTATCCCAGTTTTCTCTGTTTTGGATACCGCGAATCACCCCGTCTTTTTGAAACTCTGTCCATTGGATATGATGTAGTTTACAAAATTTTGC